>Ga0079226_10000394_pt1 | contig 30181 bp, 30 predicted proteins | sample Poulit2014_FD_76345 | JGI IMG/M metagenome (GOLD analysis project Ga0079226, IMG submission 76345) | Agricultural soil microbial communities from Georgia to study Nitrogen management - Poultry litter 2014 | ecosystem: Environmental > Terrestrial > Soil > Agricultural land | place: USA: Georgia...
CTAGAGCTGGTGGTGGGCCTCCTGCTGGGGCTGGGCGCCGTAGCGGATCAACAGTGCTAACGTCGAAGTGTGCACACTGATTCTCGGCTGCTGCGCGCGCTCGGCATTGTGGGTGTGAGCGTGTTGAGCCTGGTCATGGCATGTGGTCTGGCGTACTGGCAGTGGGAACGGTATTCGTCGGCCGGTGGAAGCCTGCAGAATCTCGGCTACGTGTTGCAGTGGCCGTTGTTCGGCCTGTTCCCCGCATTCGTTTTCTGGCGTATTCGCCGTCTGAGCCGGAGTGGGCAGCGTCCGCCGGCTGGTGATGATGACGGTTCGCGCAGGTCGCAGCAGGGGGATGCGGAGCGGGATCGGACCGCGACGCGTCGTCGGGTGACGTCGAGCCGGTCGGTACGGCCGTCGATCAACCGAACGGCTGCGGTGTCGTCTCGGCCCGGTACCCGTGATCCGGCCGGTACCGCGGATCAGGAGGATGCGGAGCTCGCCGCGTACAATCGGTATCTGGCCGAGCTCAATGCGCGTGATCAGCGCAACGATTGAGGTTCCCGTCCAGTGCAGAAAGGTGTCTCGACTGCCATGACTACCAGCGCGCAGCAGCCTGATACCGCCACTCGTCTCCGCGGCCCGCTGCAACGGTTCCGCGTGGTGGCGTACCTGACCGGTCTGGGGCTGTTGGCGCTGTGTGGGGTCATGGTTCTCGAGTACGGTTTCGACATCGACCGACCCGCCACGGTGTACTCCCCGATCCACGGGGTGATTTACATGGTCTATGTCGCGTTGACCATTGATCTGGCGATCAAGGCCCGCTGGTCGGTGAAGACCGCGATCGGTGTGCTGCTGGCCGGGGTCGTGCCGTTCCTGTCGTTCTTCGTCGAACGTGTGGTCACTCGGAAGACTGCTGCTGGGGAGCGGTTGTAGGGTGGCCGCGGGGCACTGTCTGGGTCGCTACCGAACTCGCGGCGAGTTCGGTAGCGAGTTCGCGTACGGCGAGCTCGGGGTTCGCCGTGTCCCCGCAGGTGAAGACATCCACGAACGCCGCTCCGGCCTCCGGATAGGTGTGGATCGACGCGTGCGACTCACTCAGCATGGCCAGGACTGTGACCCCTTGTGGGCTGAACTGGTGGGCGTGTAACTCGCGGATCGTAGCCCCTGCCCGGGTCAGTGCCGTCCGCAGCGCGTTCCGTAGCGCCATCGGATCATTGAGCCGCACGTGGGTGACGCCATAGAGCTCGGCGAGTACGTGCAGCCCGGTGAAGTGGTTCGAGCCCGTCGTGGTCGCGGAATCGGCGTGTTGGTTGCGATTGTCGTGGCTTCCCCTGATCTCGAACATGGTCACAAGCAGAGAGTCTCACCCGGGTGGCAGCCACTCGATCCGCCCCCGAGTACCCAATGCAACCGGCGAATCGCGTTGTGCGCACGGGAGAGGCAGACAAGTGTCACCCGGCAGGTGGTAGGCGTTGTCGAGGGAATGCTCCCGGCGGTTCGTCGTTGGAACCGACACTGGCACAAATCGGGGTCATTTCGGTGCTCTGGCCGCGTTGCAATGGGGTTCCCGGTAGAGCATTCGTGCTCGGATGGCCATGCACTGCTCTGTTCGAGTGAAAACGCCGCCGACATGTTGGCTCTGTAGCGTAGTCGCACTGTCCGTCGGGCTGTTCCAGTACTGGGGAGGGGGCGGTCGGATGCCGTGATGGTCTATGTCGTTGCAGGTCATTGAGGGGGTGTCGGTCACGCTGGATTCCTTGCCGATTGGTGTACGATTCTTTCAACAGATTGGAAAAACCGCCGCAGACGGGTCGATTGATCGATGAGTGCGCATGCGAACGCATATGCACAACGCAACTTGCGGATCGCATGGAGTTACCGTGCGGCGGCATGGACGGCGCCGGGTCAGCCGGTGCGCCGACGAAGCGTGAGTAGGAACACGCCGACAAGGGAGTCGCCTTCGTGGGTGTTGAAGGAGAGGGGCGAGTGCCCGTTGACAGGCTGGTTGGTCAGCGGCCACGCCGCATACCTGGATGGCGGATGCTGTCCGTGCGGGATTGGCGAATGTCCACCAAGCTGGCAGCTCTCGTCCTCGTGCCGACCGTGGTTGCCGTACTTCTCGGCGCGATCGGAATCATCGCCGTGCTCCCCGGGGGAGGCTCCGGCGGCTCCGTGGCAGCGCTGGTGTGGCTCGCTGTCGTCCTGACGGTCGGGTTGGCCGCGACGGCGCTGGCCGGGTACGCGGTCAGTAAGCGCATCGTCGATTCGTTGCAACAACTTCGATCCAGCGCCGCGGACATCGCCGACGACAAACTGCCCACGACCGTGGAACACATCCAGGAGCACGGAGACGTCGACAGTGAGGTCGCTCCGATTCCGGTGCGTGGTGCCGACGAGGTCGGCGACGTCGCCAGGGTGTTCGATCGGATTCACCACCGGGCCGTGCGACTCGCCACCGATCAGGTGGCGATGCGCACCGCGTACGGCAACGTGTTCGTGAACCTGTCTCGGCGGAGCCAGAGTCTGGTCCAGCGACAGTTGCAGCTGATCGAACGACTCGAACGTGACGAGGAGGATTCCGAACAGCTGGCCACGTTGTTTCAGCTCGACCACCTCGCTACGAGGATGCGGCGGAACAACGAGAACCTTCTCGTGATCTCGGGCGGAGAGTCCGGCCGACGCCCCACCCAGCCGATCAGCGTGACCGATGTGCTGCGGGCGGCGGTCTCGGAGATCGAGCAGTACCAACGGGTGGCCGTGAAAACCGCGCCGGACACCCGAGTGATCGGTCACGCCGCCAGTGACCTGATGCGCCTGATCGCAGAGCTCCTCGACAACGCGACAGCCTTCTCCGCCCCCGAAACGCACGTCACGCTGGCGACCCGGGTGACAACGGAACATTCCCTGTCGATCGATGTGATCGACAAAGGCATCGGAATGAATGCGGCGGAGGTGGACGAGGCCAACAACAGGATCGGGGAGGCTGCCTCGATGGACCTGTCGACTTCACGTCGTATGGGCTTGTTCGTGGTCGGCAGGCTCGCGGGAAAACACGGATTCCGGGTCACGATTCATGGTGGCAGCGAGATCGGTGGGGTCCGGGCGAATATCGTCATTCCCGAGAGTGTTCTTGCCGGGCGAGCCAGTGCGGGGCCATTACAGACCGCACAGACGGACGACACCCCGGCCACACGACAGGAGGGGGCCGGTGGCGGCTCGCTGCCGCGCAGAACGCGGGGACCCACCTCGCCTGCGGGCGCAACACCCTTCTCCCCCTCGGAAGTGTCGGGCACCTCCGACAGCGCTTCCGGAACGGTGCTCTTCACCCCGAACGCCACCGAGGGGGATGCCGAGGAGCAGTCCCGTGCACAGCCCCGGCAAGAGCATCCTCACGGGGCTTCGGTGGCAGAGCACCGCGACTCGGACGGAAACGTGCCCGCCGTGACGGCGGTGTCCCCCTCGTCTCCGCCACCTGCCTCGTCCCGGTCGGCTCCGGAGGGAGAACCAGAGGCGTCCTCACCGGACGTCGCCGGCGACGATGATGGGCAGCCGCATGTCGACGAGGCCGGCACGTCCGCAGAATCTCCCGCCGAACCCGCTGCCGAGTCGAAAGCGGAGAGTGGTGTTCGGGCGGAGGGGAGCAAGGATGATCTTCCCGCGGGTGAGGAACTCTTCGCGTCGAACAATGCCTCGCTGACGCAGTGGTGGACAGCGGCCACGGCCAAGAGCAGTGAGCAGACGGACGAGCCCAGTGGTTCCGCGGAGCCGGTCCGCTCCACCGAGGAAACCACGCCGATCTTCAACGCGATGCTGTCCGCCTGGTTCCGTTCCGATGCCGGGACCGATACCAGGGCTGATGCCGGGGCTGGTGCCGACGACAGCGCCGAACCCGGGGACATCGGATGGGAGTTCGCTGCGGACCGGGAGAGACGCACGGCCGAGTCACTCTCGCAGGCCGAACCGGCCAGCTACACGGAGTCGGGATTGCCGCGCCGTCGTAAGGGGGCGCAACTCTTACCCGGGAGTGCTGGGGAGGCTGCCGCGCAGCAGGAAACGCCCGACCACAGCGGTTCCGGAGCGGGTTCCGACAGGAAACTGCCCATGCGTGATCCCGGAGACGTGGCCGGCAGGTTGAGCAAGTTCCAGCAGGGTATCCACCGAGGTAGACAACGGGGTGGTGACGAGACCACCACGGCCGGGTCGGGCTCGGCCCGTACCGACCCCACACCGTCGCACCCTGCGGCGTCTGATGGTCGTGGACAGGCTGATGTCTCGATGCCGTCCGGACAGGAATGGGACTTCGCCTCGGACGAGAACGCCCGACAGGTGCACTCCGCGGGCGCTACGCAGCCGGACAGTTACACTGAGTCCGGACTTCCGCGTCGTCGCCGTGGACAGAAGCTGCAGCCTGGAAGTGCCACGCAATCGGAGACGGTGCCGGGGCCCCGATCGGAGCGGGACGCCGACACGGTGCGTGGCAGGTTGAGCAGTTTCCAACAGGGTGTTCGACGAGGACGCCATCAGTCTGCCCACCCCGGGGACGGACAACCTGCCGATGGCAGGGATAACCACGAGCACATGGAGGGTGAATGATTTCGCCTGAAGCGTCGCAACCTCAGCAGCACCAGTTCGGCTGGCTGGTCAACGACTTCGCCGAACGGGTTCCAGGCGTCGCGCACGCCGTGGTTGTGTCGGCGGACGGGTTGTTGTTGACGTCGTCGAACCGGCTGCCGCTCGACCGTGCGGACCAGCTGGCTGCGGTGGCCTCGGGGCTCGTCAGCCTCACTCAGGGTGCCGCGCGGTGCTTCGAGGCGGGCGCGGTAAACGAGACCGTGGTGGAGATGGAACTCGGCGTCATGGTGCTGATGGCGATCAGCGACGGCTCGTGTCTGGCGGTGTTGGCGGCACCGAGCTGTGATATCGGGCAGGTGGCCTACGAGATGACGCTGCTGGTGGACCGGGTCGGGCAGATTCTGACACCGGAGTTGCGAGCGCAACTACAGGGTTCGGGCAGTCCGCTTGTGGGTGGCTCGGCGAGGTCGTAGTCCGATGAACGGCGGAGCTGGGTTCCTGCGTGAAGAACCGGTCGATTCCGCGGTGAGTGAGCCCGATCCCGCGCCGCAACCGTCGGAGGACGAGATCGGCCAGGTGCACGATGGGTCCGACGCGGGTCCGATGAATCGAGAGGAGTGGCCAGTGTCTGCCGAGGCCATACCGGTTGCTCCGGGTGAGGAGCCGGAAGCGGATCCGGGTATGGATACCGGGTTCGTGCGTCCGTACGCGATCACGGGCGGTCGTACTCGGGCCAATCACATGCTGGAGATGGAGACGCTGATCTCGACCAGCTCGGATGAGGGGGTCGAAGAACCCGAGCAGGTCGAACAACGCTCGATCATGTCGGAGTGTCGCAACCCGCGTTCGGTGGCGGAGATAGCGTCCGTGCTGGGCGTCCCTGTCGGCGTCGCACGTGTGTTGATCAGTGACGCCGCGGATGCGGGGCTCGTTACGGTGCACAAGACATTGTCCAGCGATGAGGGGGCCGAGGAACACCTGGCGTTGATGGAAAGGGTTTTGAGTGGACTCCGTCGGCTATAGAGGAGCGCGTGACTTGGGAGGTGCGGTGAACGGCCAGACACCCGGGCAGTCGGGGCAGGTCAACAGTGCGGGTTCGGCGCCCGCCACGATGACGTCTGCCAAGATTATCGTCGCCGGTGGTTTCGGCGCGGGTAAGACGACGTTTGTCGGTTCGGTCTCGGAGATCGTGCCGTTGACGACTGAGGCGCTGATGACCGATGCCAGTACGGGCATCGACAATCTCGAGGCGACCCCGAACAAATCGAGCACCACCGTCGCGATGGATTTCGGACGGGTGTCGCTGGACAAGGATCTCATTCTGTACCTGTTCGGTACGCCTGGACAACAGCGGTTCTGGTTCATGTGGGACGACTTGGTGCGGGGTGCGATCGGTTCGGTCGTGCTCGCCGATACGCGGCGTCTCGAGGACTCGTTCGCGCCGATCGATTTTTTCGAGGACCGGAGACTTCCGTACATCGTCGGGGTGAATACGTTCGACGGCGAGCTGCAGCATGACCTGGAGGACGTGCGGGACGCGTTGTCGGTCGAGCCGCAGGTGCCGGTGATCGCGTGTGACGCCCGTACCCGCGAGTCGACCAAGCAGACGTTGATCACCCTTGTTGAGTACGCCATGCGGCAGTGGATGTCGGTGCGTTCGGGGGTGACCGCGAACTGACGCAGCGCATGACGTGTTCGAGCGAGGCGGCGATGAGACCTGCATCACTCGTTCGGGTCTTCAAAATAGTAGGACGTCCAAGTATTTTGGAGGTATGAGCACCGAACTGTACACCCCACAGAACCCGATCCGGTTCGTGACTGCGGCGAGCCTGTTCGACGGGCACGACGCCTCGATCAACATCATGCGCCGCATCCTGCAGTCGCAGGGAGCCGAGGTCGTACACCTGGGGCACAACCGTTCGGTGGACGAGGTCGTGACCGCGGCGATCTCGGAGGACGCCCACGGTGTTGCCATCAGCGCGTACCAGGGTGGGCACGTCGAGTACTTCACCTACCTCGTGCAGCTATTGCAGGAGCGGGGTGCCGGACACATCAAGGTGTTCGGCGGTGGCGGTGGGGTCATTGTTCAGGACGAGATCGACCTGTTGCACTCACGGGGTGTCTCCCGGATCTTTTCGCCGGAGGACGGTTACGAGATGGGGCTCCCCGGTATGATCAACTCGATGATCCGGGAGTGCGACACGGATCTGTCCCAGTGGAATCAGGGCACTGTCGATGCGCTGCGTGCCGGTGACGTCCCCACGTTGTCGCGGACGTTGACGCGGCTGCAACACGGGAACCTGCCGAGTGAGTGGCACGAGGCGATCACGGAGACCGGACGCACCCGGGAAGTCCCGGTGTTGGGGATCACCGGGACCGGTGGCTCGGGGAAGTCGTCACTGACGGACGAACTCGTGCGGCGTTTCCGTCTCGACCAGGAGGACAAGCTCCGCATCGCGGTGCTCGCCGTGGACCCGTCGAGACGTAAGGGTGGCGGCGCGTTGTTGGGGGACCGGATCCGCATGAACACCCTCGGTGGCACACCCACTGGTGGTACAGGGACAGGTCCGGTGTTCTTCCGTTCCCTGGCGACCCGTACGACCAGTGGTGAGATTCCCACCGGACTGGACGAGTCCGTCGAGGCCTGCAAGGCAGCCGGTTATGACCTGGTCATCGTGGAAACCCCCGGCATCGGTCAGGGAGACGCGGGTATTGTCGACCACGTGGACGAGGCGCTGTACGTAATGACGCCGGATTTCGGTGCCGCCTCGCAGCTCGAGAAGATCGATATGCTCGACTTCGCCGAGGCGGTCACGATCAACAAGTTCGAACGTCGTGGGGCGGAGGACGCCCGCCGCGACGTTGCCCGGCAGATGGTCCGCAACCGTGAGGCCTTCGGTACACCACCGGAGGACATGCCGGTCTACGGCAGCAGCGCGGCCACCTTCAACGACGACGGCGTCACGGCGTTGTACCAGCATCTGCGCGACATGCTCGCCGAGCGGGGGTTGTCGGTGTCGGCGGGGACCTTGCCGACGGTCGAGGGGAAGGTCTCGACCGACGCGGGCATGGTCATCCCGAATTCGCGGGTGCGCTACCTGTCCGAGATCGCCGAGACGGTGCGCGGATACCACGAACGCACCCGGCAGCAGGCACAGGCGGTGCGTACCCGCGATCACTACCGGGTCACGCTGGATGCACTGGAGAACACGAACGCCGACAGCACGGCCGTGCGGGAACTGACCAGCGGGGCAGAGGCCGAGATCGACACCGAGTCGGCACGACTGTTGGATACCTGGCCGGAGATCGTCGAGTCCTACAGCGGCGACGAACAGGTCGTGACCATCCGGGGCACGGACATCCACAACGACCTGTGGCGCGAGACGCTGTCCGGCAATCGGGTGTCGCGGGTGGCATTGCCGAAGTATGCCGACAACGGCGAGCTGTTGTCATTCCTGCGCCGTGAGAACCTACCCGGGTATTTCCCCTACACGGCCGGGGTGTTCCCGTTCAAACGCGAGGGTGAGGATCCGGCGCGGATGTTCGCGGGCGAGGGCGACCCGTTCCGCACCAACCGGCGCTTCAAGTACCTTTCGGCCGATTCGGAGGCGACGCGGCTGTCGACCGCGTTCGACTCGGTCACGCTGTACGGGCACGACCCGGACACCCGCCCCGACATCTACGGGAAGGTCGGCACGTCCGGGGTTTCGATCGCCACCATCGACGACATGAAGGCGCTCTACGACGGGTTCGATCTGACCGCGCCGAATACCTCGGTGTCGATGACGATCAACGGGCCCGCGCCGACGATCCTGGCGTTTTTCCTGAACACCGCGATCGACCAGCGCCTGGAGGCTTTCGAAGCGGAGAACGGTCGTACACCCAGCGAGCAGGAAGCGGCCGAGCTGCGTGAGCAGGCGCTGCACAGTGTGCGCGGCACGGTGCAGGCGGACATCCTCAAGGAGGATCAGGGGCAGAACACCTGTATCTTCTCCACCGAGTTCTCGCTGCGGATGATGTCCGATATCCAGGAATGGTTCATCGAGCACGGGGTGCGCAACTTCTACTCGGTGTCCATTTCGGGTTATCATATCGCCGAAGCAGGGGCGAATCCGATTTCGCAGTTGGCGTTCACGCTGGCGAACGGGTTCACCTACGTGGAGTCCTATCTGGCTCGTGGTATGAACATCGACGATTTCGCGCCGAGCCTGTCGTTCTTCTTCTCCAACGGTCTGGATGCCGAGTACTCGGTGCTGGGCCGGGTGGCCCGGCGCATCTGGTCGGTGGCGATGCGGAACCTGTACGGCGCGAACGAACGGTCGCAGAAGCTGAAGTACCATGTGCAGACGTCCGGGCGTTCGCTGCATGCCCAGGAGATGAGCTTCAACGACATCCGCACGACGCTGCAGGCGTTGTGCGCGCTCTACGACAATGCGAACTCGTTGCACACGAACGCCTACGACGAGGCGGTGACCACACCGAGCCAGGAGTCGGTGCGTCGGGCAATGGCCATCCAGATGATCATCTCCAAGGAGTGGGGGCTGTCGAAGAACGAGAACCCGCTACAGGGCGCGTTCATCATCGACGAGCTCACCGACCTGGTGGAGGAAGCGGTGCTGGCCGAGTTCGACAAGATGTCGGAACGCGGCGGTGTGTTGGGCGCGATGGAGACCGGCTACCAACGCGGCAAGATTCAGGACGAGTCGCTGTATTACGAACGCCTCAAGCACGACGGGTCGTTGCCGATCGTCGGGGTGAACACCTTCCGCCATCCGGAAGGGGAGGACGAGGGTGGCAGCGTTGAGCTGGCCCGGGCGACCGAGGACGAGAAACAGTCGCAGCTGGACCGGCTGCGGGACTTCGAACAGCGGCACGCGGGTGAGGCGGAACGTGCGTTGGCCAAGCTGCGTGAGGCAGCTACCCACGGTGAGAACGTTTTCGATGTGCTGATGGATGCTTCCCGGGTCTGTTCGTTGGGCCAGATCACCGAAGCGTTCTTCGAGGTCGGCGGCCAGTACCGTCGCAACGTCTGAGTTCGTACGCTCGGTCGCTCATACGGACGTGGCGGGTGTTGATCGGTTGTAATCCGGTGTAGTGGACCCGGTCGGAATGCCGGATGATCATGCTGATAGTGATCATGACATGAAGATCGGGATCACGACGTTCGTCACGGACCAGTCCATCCGCCCGGACACGCTCGCCGCTGCGGCGGAGCAGCGTGGATTCGAGTCGCTGTTGCTGGCTGAACACTCGCACATTCCGGCCAGTCGGGAGACGCCGTACCCGCTCGGGGGTGACCTGCCGGACGGGTACTACCGCATGGTCGACCCGTTCGTGGCGTTGACCGCGGCGGCGAGTGCGACGAGCGAATTGCGGCTGGGCACTGCGATCGCGATCATGCCGCAGCGGGATCCGATTCACACGGCGAAGCAGGTCGCGAGTCTGGATCTGCTCTCGGGTGGGCGTGTGCTGTTCGGCGTCGGGGTCGGCTGGAACCGTGAACAGATGCGTCACCATGGCACGGACCCGCGGACCCGTGGGCGGCTGCTCGACGAGCAGCTGGCTGCGATGCGTGCGCTGTGGACGCAGGACAAGGCCGAGTTCCACGGCGAGTTCGTCGACATCGAACCGAGTTACGCCTGGCCCAAGCCGGTGCAGGACCCACACCCACCGATTTTGGTCGGCGGGAACAGCCCGGCCGCACTGCAGCGGGCCACCCGGCACGGCGACGGGTGGTTGCCGAACGGGGTGCTGGCAGCGGATCAGATCGACGAGCAGTTGGCGATGCTGCGCGAACACAGTGCCGCGGGCACTCGGGTCACGGTCAGTGCTCTCGGCCATGACCGAGATTTACTGGCCGGCTATGCCGCGGCGGGTGTGGAACGCGCGACGATGGTTCTACGGCCTGGGCCGGAAACCGAGACGCTGCGCAGGCTCGACGAGATGGCGGAAATCAAACGGACCGTCGAGTGAGACGACATCGCGTGTACCGAACCACGCGCTGACCCTGTGCTGTCGGAAGTGCTGGGTAGTTTCCCGGCATGACGACAAGCGGTTCGACGGCCGGGACTGAACTTGACGCGGCGGGCAAGTCTGCCCCGGCTGCGGTGCCGCGCACCTACTGGCTGTGGTTGGTCGGCGTGAGCCTGTCCGTATTGGGTAACCAGGTCATGACGTTCGCGATGGCGTGAATCGCCGCGGACCACAGTGGGCTGCTGGCTGGCGTGGTTTTCACCGTGAGCAACCTGCCGAGGGCGTTGCTGGCGTTGACCGGTGGTGCTGTCGCGGATCGGGTGGGGCCGTGGCGCGTGTTGCTCGGCGGCGACGGTGTGATGGTTCTGGCGATGGTCGGTTTCGCCGTCGCCGCGGGGTTGTTTGGCGCCACCATGTGGCTCTTGGTGTTCACGGCCCTGGTGATCGGGCTGGTGGAAGCGTTCTATCAACCTGCCTCGGGGTCCATGCCGCGGCGCCTGGCGCCCGCCCCCGCGTTGGCGCGGGCCATGTCGGCGAACCAATTGGCCCTGCATGTCAGCCGTTTCCTCGGCGCACCACTCGGCGGCGTGGTCGTGGTCGGTGTGGGACTCGTCGGTGTCGCCGTGATCAACGCCTCGACTTTCGCGCTCATGCTGCTGGTGCTGGTTCTGCTGTGGCGGTGGTGCGCAGCCGAGGAAACTGCGGCAGACGAGACCCGGGCCGGTGGCCTGTGGCGGCGTTCGTTGGACGGTGTGCGGGTGGCAGCGCGGCACGAGCTATTGCGGCCTGCGTTGTTGCAGCTCGCACTGTTCGCCGGGCTGCTGCTTCCGGTGATGACGGTGCTGGTTCCGTTGCTCGGGCATGCCCGTGCTTGGTCCGGTGACATGACTGGCGTGATCGTCGGCGCGGATGGGCTCGGCATCGGTGTTGTGGCTGCTGCTGTCATCACGCGCGGCACACTGCCCCGGCCCGGCCGTGTCGGGGTCGGTGGGCTGTTCCTCGCGGCGGTCGGCATGGCGGGCATGGCCGGTTCGCCTACGGCGGGAGCGGCGGTTGCTGCCGGGGCTGTGACCGGGGCCGGTGTCGGTGCTTTCACCACGCATGTCGCGCCACTCATCCTGGGTAATGCCCCGGCCACCCACGTGTCCCGTGTTCAGGCGCTGGTGACCGTGGTGCAGACAGCGCCGTTGTTGTTCACCAACAGCGGGCTCGGGGCGCTCTCCGACGCCATCGGACCGGGGGTGGTCCTCGGCGGCTGCGCCGCGATCATCGCCGCCAGCGCCCTCACGGCGACACGGTCACGAGCACTGTGGCACGCCGCCAAACCCACCTACTGAGGCCGCTACGTGAGGCCGGACCGCAGCCCCAACGGGGCCGATGTAACGAGACTGCTGCGGTCGGGTAGGCTCCGTTCGGGACACGGACCAGATGTGGCGTGTGCGACATGTTAACCCTGTGGTCCGCTCGTTCGGGTTACACGCACGGAGATCATCTGCCGTACTTCCGTGCGACGTGCTGGTGGTGCTACGCGAGCGGGTTCGCGTGGGGTGACTGGGGTGAGTAGCCGTGTGGGAGGTCGAGCAGTATGGCGCCGTATGTTGATCAGCCGGGCAGTGACGCGGACGGGAAGTCCATGGCAGCGCTCGGAGCGGAGCAGGCGAAGGATGATCGTAAGACAGCCGAACAGGGCGGCTACGAGTTCGACGCCGACGATATGGAAGCGAACATCAAAGAGCTGGAAGAGATGAAGCATGAGAAGATGAAGGAACTTCGTGAATTGGCGGAGCCCTTGACGGATGTGGGCGGTTTGGGGAATGAGCCGGTCAGTAAAGACTACTTGCGAGCCGTGAACGAGTCGGGTAAGTCGTACCAGAAGGTTCTTGAGGGGATGGACGAGTATCTTGGCTCGTATATCGATAAGCTGAAGGACATGGTCCGGGAGTACCGGAACACGGAAGAACAAACAGCGGCGGATGTGGAGAAGCTCGGTAAAAATGTGGACTCGTAACCATCTGACTCTCAGCACGCTAGCCGTAATCGGAGTGTTGGTTGCTGGCTGTGGTGGAGCCGTTGATGGTTCGGCACAGCCGGTGTCAACGAGTGCGCACTCCTCATCGTCCAGCCAACAGACGGATTCGGCGCTGCCGGACGGAGATGGTTCTGAGCGGGATTTGCCGCAGAACGGTGCTCCGGAGGTGGAGGACCCGTTGGACGTCAGCATGCTGAGGGATGACCTGTGTGCGGCGATGACTGAGGAACAGGCGAAACAGTTCCCAGGAGATTTTGCAGGATCCGAGACTGATGACAAGGGTTACTGTACATGGGCATATGAGGGCGATATCGGATACTTGGGATTTGTTAGTGGTAAACTCAGGACTGCCAACTCTGAGGGCCTGAGTAAGTATTATGGGAAGATGGATTCCAATGATGCTAATAGTAGTCCGATAGATCCGGTAAACAGTTATCCTGCTGTGCGTTTCGATCTAGGGCTCACGTCAGATGGGAACTGTTCGATCATCGTCGGATTCAAGGATGATTTGACGTATGATATTTTGGTAGAGTTGAAATCGGATCATCCGTCGTATGATGAGCCGTGTGAGGTTGCTCGGAAATTTGCGGGGGTCGTTGTCGATAATTTGAAGGATGCGCAGTGATGAGCTGGCGCGATCGGTGTTCTCCAGCCGGGTAGTCGGCTGAGATTGCAGTCCGCTGGGTACGGTCGTGATCGTGGCGTGCGGTGCGTGAGTGGTTAATCGGAGCCACCCGGGTCACGGCAGACACGCCGTTCAGTGTGATCCCTGACCCGGACGACTGGCGGCAGGTACGAGCACCTGCGCTACTTCGCCGGTCTGATCAAACCCGTCACCAAGTGGACTTCGCCTGATTCCCGGCGATATTCGCTATCGGTCAGGCGAGGTCGTCGAACTCTCCTGCTTTGCAGCCGTTGATCCAGGCGGCCATCTCGGCAGGCGTGAACAGCACGGCTCCCGCTTCGGGTGCCTTACTGTTGCGGACGGCGACAGTACCGTCGGGTAGCTGCGCGGTCTCGGCACAGTCGGCGCCGCCGTTGCCGCCGCCGCCGGAGAAGCTGCTCTTGCGCCAGGTGAGGCCGCTGGGTAGCTCGTCGTTGATCATCTGCCGCCGTCCTCAACGTGGGTGCTAGTCGTACTCCTTCGCGGCCTCGGTGATCGCGTCCACCGAGGCATCCCTGGGAAGGGACTGTTCGGTCAGCATACCGAAACGCAGGGTGAGCTCCCGCACCTCGTCTCGGTTCTCGACGTACGCAGTGTTTCCGGGACACTCCGTATAGCCGATGTCCGGGATCGGATCCGGCAACGTGAGGATGGAGAACGGCCCCTCCAAGGCGGGGCTGGCACCCGTGGTTTTCGGGAGTATCTGGATCGTGATGTTGCGGGACTCGGTGGCCTCTGCCAGTGAACGCAACTGTTCCCGCATGGTGCGGACCGTGCCCACCGGCCGTTCCAGGAGCCCACTGTCCAGGATCACGTGGAGCTGTGGTGGCTTCGCACGGCGCAGGATCTGCTGCCGCGAGGTTCTGGCCAGCACCCGACGTTCGATCTCTTCCTCGGTCAGATTCGGGTTGACACCGGTGATGACCGCTCGGGCATAGTCAGCGGTCTGTAACAGCCCGGGCACCAACAGAGTTTGGAACTCACGATACCCGGTCAGTGCGGATTCCCAGTCCAGGAACTTGTGGAACTGTTCCGGTACGTACTTGCGGATGTCGGTGACCCAGCCGTTCTCGCGGGGCGTGGCTGCGAGGCCGGTAAGCCACTGGTGCATTTCCGGGTCGGTGACCTGGTACGCGTCGAGGAGTTGCTCCACTTCGCGGGGTTTGACGCCCTGTTCGCGGTTCTCGATCCGCGACAGCTTCGGCCGGGACCATTTGCCGTAGGTTTTCTGTAGTTCGGCGATGACATCGTCGTGCTTGAGTCCCGCCTGCTCGCGAAGTTGGCGCAACGTCTCGCCGAGTTGCCACCGCCGGACGGCGGAGTTGGGCCCCACTCGGCAGCGAAGCCGAGTTCACCGCGCAGCTGAACCACCTGGTGCGGGCGAACGTGCCGCGCGTGTTCGCCGTCGTGCAGGTGTACGGCGATCGGGTCGATCGTTGCATCGCAGGCTGGGGGATGGATTTCGGCGACCACGCCGAAGTCGTCAGCACCGACCGCACGCTGCGGATGGGACTGAACGCACCGGAGGAGGCGATGCGCGGGTTCGGCGGCGGCACCCACATCCGGCCCCGCATCGTCTGGGCCGACCCGATCCAATAGCCCGAAGGCGCCCGCTTCGCCGTCCGCGGTGACATCTCGGTATGGGCCGGTCGGGCAACGGGAATAGCGGAGCACCGGGCCCGGTTGATCACGGCATGGAGTTCGGGATCACCACGTTCAATACAGATGAAGGCATGCGGCCGGACAGGCTCGCGGCCGCCGTCGAAGAACGCGGGTTCGACTCGCTGTTCGTCTCGGAACACTCACACATTCCGGCCAGCAGGGACAGTCCCTCCCCGGGCGGTGGCGAGTTACCCCGCATGTACTACCGCACGCTGGACCCGTTCGTGTCGTTGACCGCGGCGGCCGGGGCGACCAGCACCCTGCGACTCGGCACGGGCATCGCGCTACTCGCGCAACGCGACCCGATCCACGCAGCGAAACAGGTCGCCAGCCTCGACTGGCTCTCCGGTGGGCGGGTGCTGTTCGGCGTCGGCGTCGGCTGGAACCGCGAGGAAATGCGGCAGCACGGCACCGACCCGCGCACCCGCGGCAGGCTACTCGACGAACAACTCGAGCTGATGCGGACATTCTGGACGCAGGAACAGGCCGAATTCCACGGTGAGTTCCACGACATCGCGCCCAGTTATGCCTGGCCGAAACCCATCCAGGACCCGCACCCGCCGATCCTCGTCGGTGGGAACAGTCCCTCGGCGCTGCAACGTGCCGCACGACACGGTGGCACGTGGCTACCGAACGCCGTGCCGCAAGCGGACCGGATCGAGCAACAGCTGGCGATGCTGTCCGAACACACCACCGAGCGGCCCGCTGTGCGGGCCAACGGACTCGGCCGCGACCCGGAGATTCTGGCAGGATACGCCGCAGCGGGCGTCGAACGGGTCACGCTGGCCCTGCCGACCAAGCCGGAAGACGAGACACTGCGCAGGCTCGACGAGCTTGCCGAGTTGAAGCGGAGGTTCGCGTGAACCAACCCCAGATCGGAGTCGCCGCCGCGTTGGAGCAGTTCTCCCCATGCGACTCGATCGACATCGCCGCCGCGGCCGAACGGAACGGGTTCGCCGGCCAGATGGCCGCCGACCACTTCCAACCGTGGGTTCCCGAACAGGGCGAAGCGTCGTTCGTGTGGAGCGTGCTGGCCTCCCTCGCCGAACACACCACAGGCGACCTCGGTCCGGGAGTCACCTGCCCCTCGTTCCGGATGCATCCCGCGCTCGTGGCTCAAGCCGCCGCCACGCTGGAGGACACCTACCCGGGTCGCACCTGGCTCGGCATCGGCTCCGGCGAGGCACTCAACGAACACATGCTCGGCGGGTACTGGCCCGAAGCGCCCGAACGGGTCCGGCGGATGCTGGAAGCCCTCGAAGTCATCCGCAAACTGTTCTCCGGCAAGGACGTCAAACACAACGGCGAGTTCTTCAAACTGCACACCAGCCGACTGTGGACACTTCCGGACGCGCCACCGCCGATCTACATCGCCGCGGCAGGCCCGTACACCTCCCGCAAAACCGGCGAACTGGCCGACGGGTTGATCACACCCGGCGCGTCGCTCGACAAACTCGCCGGCATCCTCGAACGCTTCGGCGAAGGCGCCCGCAAGGCAGGCAAGGACCCGGACGAGATGCCGAAACTGCTGCAGGTGCACCTCTCATGGGCCCCGACCGACGAGCAGGCGTGGCGCAACGCCATGCAGCAGTGGCCGAACGGCGGCATGAAGTTCCCCAAGGCGGACATCCGCTCGCCGTTCGACTTCCAACAGATGGCGAAACTCGTGCGAGCCGAGGACTACGAGGGACGCATGGTCGTCTCCTCAGACCCGGACGAACACCGCGCCGCGCTACAGAAATTCGTCGACGCCGGGTTCACCCGCATCTACCTGCACAATGTCGGCCGCAACCAACAGGAATGGTTGGAGACGTTCGGCCGCGAGGTGCTACCGAAGCTGACCGTGTAGGCCGTGCGTGTCCCGGGGGTCGAATTGTCTGCGTCGTGCCGCGCGAAGTGATTCACTGAGACGCTATGGGATTGCCGTTTCCCGAACCCACACACGCCCGGGACAGTCGTGCCGAGGTGCTGCTGGAGTATCTTGACTATTTTCGTCACCGCATCGTGGACAAGATCGCGCAACTTCCCGTGGGGGAGGGCCGTCCAGCCGGCTTCCGTCCGGCTGGACGCCGTTGGAGCTCGTCAAACACCTGACATTCGTGGAACGGCGGTGGTTGGAGTGGCGCTTCGCCGGCCGCGACATCGGTGACCCGTTCGGTGACCGACACGACGGCCGTTGGTTCGTCACCGACGACCAGGGTGCGGCATCACTGCTGCGGGAACTGGAGTCCCAGGGTGCGGTAAGCCGGGACATCGTGCTGGCACACGACTTGCAGTCCCGGGCTCGGCCCGGAGCTGACTGGGGGTGGGAGGAACCGCCGACACTCGAGCGGATCCTGCTGCACCTGCAGCAGGAGTACGCCCGCCATCTGGGCCACATCGACGTTGTCGTCGAACTCGCGGGAGGAATGACGGGAGAGTAGCGGAGTCGGGTCGCTGCCGTGTTGTGGCCGCTTCGTGGGCGTTCGGGAGCCTTCCGGGGCGAGGAAATCGGGGTCGGTCACTCGTTCTTGTCGAGCAACAGATGGACGGACAGTTCGACACGTTTCTCGACGTCGGTGGCCGACGCGCGCCGCGTCACCCACGCGACCAGGTTGGCCATCCACACGTCGGCGACCACGTGGAATATGTCCCGATCGGCCTCGGTGGGTTCGTCGATGCCCATCGCTTTCGCGAACATGCTCTCCATGTGCCTGCCGACCTGTTCGACCTCCGCGGCCGCGGTGGTGTCGGCGAACATGAACGCGCGCACCATCGCCTCGGTCAGGTGCGGGTCGCGCTGCATCAGCCGGGTGTTGCGGCCGAGAACCCACAGCAGGCGTTCGGCGGTGGTGTCTCCCGGGATCCGGTTGCGATCCAGCTTGTTGTGGGCACGTTCGAATTCCCGCGCCAAGCCGGAGACCAACAAGTGAATCTTGGAGGGGAAGTACCGATACAGCGTGCCGAGGGCGACGTCGGCACGTTCCGCGACGGTGCGCATCTGGACGGCTTCGTAGCCGCCTTTGGCGGCGAGGGCGAGGGTTGCGTCGATGATCCGTTTCCGCCGGTCACGCTGTGCGGCTGAGCCGACTTCGTCGCGGCTGAGTGCGCTCATGCCGTTACCGCGACCGCCTGATGATCGGGAACTGTCGTCGGATGTGCTCGACGTGTCCGGCTTGGCTGCCATGACCCCCTGCCCTGACTCGAGATTGTTGAACTCAGTTCTTACAGGATACCGGACCGTTAAGTCTACAGCACACGGGTAGTCTGGCGCACAAAGTGAAACATGTTCTACCATCGGTGGCGGATCCGAGAACCTACCGTTCAGTACCCGAGAGCGTGGAGGGCAGCCGTGCCGATCGCGATCACCCAAGAACAACGTGACCTGACGGACTCGGTGCGCGACTGGGCGCTCCGAGCGGAGCCCAGAGTAACACTGCGTGAACACGAGTCCGGCCCGCGTGATGGCACCGAACTGGCGGCCGCGCTTGCCGAATTGGGCCTGTTCGGTATCGCGGTGCCCGAGAGCCACGGTGGTGCCGAGGGCACCTTGGCCGATCTCGCAGCAGGGATCGAACAGTCCGCCGCGGCGCTCGTGCCGGGTGCGGTCCTGGGGACCGCCCTGGCCGGGATAGTGCTCTCCGAGGTGGCCGATTCGCAGGCGGCGCAGCAGCTCGTGCCGGATCTGGTCGAGGGCAAAGCCCACGCGACGGTCGCGTTACCGGGGCAGGCCGTGGACGGTGAACATGCCACCGACGAATTGGCCGGGACATGGACCGCACAGGGTGAACTCCAGCTGCGCGGCACCGTCCGTGCGGTGCCCGACGCGGACGAGCAGAGTCACCTCGTGCTTCCGGTCCGGGTGGACGGGGAACTGTGGTGGTGTCTGCTGGCACCGGGTCGTGCCGGAGTGACAGTGACCCCCGGCACACCGTTCGACTTCTCTCGCGCGGTCGCGGACATCAGCCTCGATGACGCACGTGTGTCCGGGGCTGTGCTGCTCACCGGTGTCGAACAGCAGCGGGTGCGTGACCTCGCGCTCACGCTCACGTGTGCCGAGGCGGCCGGCGTCGCCGACGAGTGCGTCCGTATCGCCAGCGAGCACGCGAAAGTCCGCGAACAGTTCGGCCGACCGGTCGGCCAGTTCCAGGCGGTCAAACACATGTGTGCCGAGATGCTGTGCCGTGCGGAGCTGGCCGGCGCTCTGGCATGGGACGCGGCGCGTGCCGACGGCGACCCCCAGCAGCATTCACTGGCGGCGGCCACGGCCGCTGCCTACGCCCTTGACGCCGCAGTGGACAACGCCAAGGACTGCATCCAGGTGCTGGGTGGTATCGGGTTCACCTGGGAACACGATGCACATCTGTATCTGCGTCGGGCAACTGCCCTCCGGGCACGGTTCGGCGGATCGTCCCGCTGGCGTCGTACGGCGAGTGCGTGGGCGCGTGACGGACACCGTCGCACTATCGAGATCGATGCCTCACAACAGGGTGACAGCACGGCGAACGCGCAGTTCGCCGACCAGGCGCGCGCTGTCGCGGAAGATATCGCTGCCCTACCGGAGTCCGAGCGGCGTAGCAGGCTGGTCGAGACCGGATACCTGATGCCGCACTGGCCGAAACCGTACGGTGTGGACGCCACCCCGGCGCAGCAGCTCGCCATCGACGCCGCGCTCGACGAGGCGGGCGTGACGCGGCCCGACATGGTGATCGGTACGTGGGCTATTCCGACGATCCTGCAGCACGGCACGGCGGAACAGCAGCAACGGTTGGTCGAACCGACCCTGCGCGGTGAGGTCGTGTGGTGCCAGTTGTTCAGCGAACCCGGCGCGGGCTCCGACCTCGCTTCGCTACGCACCAGCGCACGTCGGGTCGACGGCGGCTGGGTCCTGTCCGGGCAGAAGGTGTGGACCTCGCTCGCGGAGACGGCGCACTGGGCGATCTGCCTGGCCCGTACCGACCAGGAAGCGTCGAAACACGCGGGGCTGACGTACTTCCTGGTGCGGATGGACGCGCCGGGCGTTACCGTGCGGCCGCTGCGTGAGATCACCGGTCGCGCGGTGTTCAACGAGGTCTTTCTGGACGAGACGTTCGTCCCGGACACCGATGTTGTCGGTGAACCGGGAGAGGGGTGGCGGTTGGCGCGTACCACACTCGCCAACGAACGCGTGTCGTTGACCAGTGGTTCTGCACTCGGCGAGGGAGTGGAGCGGTTGATCTCCGCGGACGGGAACGGCGCCCCCGTCGATCCGGACACGCTTGGTGGGCTCGTGGCGCAGGGCAGTGCGGCCTCGTTGCTGGAACTCCGTGCCACGCTGCGCAGGTTGGCCGGACACCAGCCCGGCGCCGAGTCCAGTGTGTCCAAACTGGTGGGTGTGCGCCACCGGCAGCAGGTTGCGGAGACCTCTTTGGACACGCTCGGCACGGCGGCGAGCGCGGTGGACGAGCACACCTCTGCCGCGCAGCACGAATTCCTGCTCAGCCGGTGCCTGAGTATCGCGGGAGGAACCACCCAGGTGCTGTTGAACGTGGTCGGGGAACGGTTGCTCGGTCTGCCGCGGTGAACTCCGGGGCAGGAGCGGCTGGACGCGGCAGGCGCGGCACGGGACTCACCCGCGGGTGTACTCCAGGAAGCGGTGTATGCCCCGCACCGCGTGTGTGCTGCGGATCGAGCCGAAAATGTCGAACGCGTGTTGGGCGCCGGAGAGTTCGGCATAGGCTACCGGGTTGCTCGAGTGCTGCCGGAGCTGTTCGGTGAATCGGCGGGCCTCGGTGACCGGAACCAGAGTGTCGTCGGCTCCGTGCAGCACGAAGAACGGGGGCGCGGCTGCGGTGACGCGGTCCAGCGGGGAGGCCTGGACGTACTGTTCACGGTAGTCGTCGGGATCCCTGCCGACGACGTAACGTGCCAGTATCCTGCGAAGCCGGAACCGGCTCGCCGTGGATCCACTGCTGGCGGCGAAGTCGTAGACACCGTAGAGCGGTACGCAGGCCTGCACCGTGGTGTCCGCGGTGGTGAAACCGGGCTGGAACTGCGGTTCGTTCGGCGACAACGCTGTCAGCGCTGCCAAGTGACCACCGGCCGAGCCGCCGGTGACAGCGATGTGGTCGGGGTCGCCGCCGTAGTCGGCGATGTTCTCCCGGATCCAGGCGATGGCGCGTTTCACCGCGATGATGTGTTCCGGCCAGCGGGCGGCGGGTGAGAGCGGGTAGTTGATCGCCGCACACAACCAACCGTTGCGTGCGGCGTGCAGCATCAGCGGCAATCCCTGGTGATCCTTGCTGCCGATCATCCAGGCACCGCCGTGTATCTGGAGCAACACCGGCAACTGCTTCCCTCCCGCACGCGGTCGGTAGATGTCCAGGAGTCGGCGTGTGCCCTCGGCGGAGTACGGAATATTGCGATCCCGGGTCACCTCCGGGTCCCGGCCGCGGAACGGGATCGCCAACGTGCGGCCCCACCGGGGCTGTTCGGCCGTGGCGTTCTCCGGAAGTTCTGTGTGGTAGTGCGCACCCAGTGCTTCGGTGAGTGCGCTGTCGATGGTTTCGCGGCTGGCGTGCGCGGAGCGGGCGAGCGCCACCAGGCCCACCGCGGACAAGGCCGATGTGGTGAGGGCGACCGGCTGGATGCCGCGCTGTTGGTTGCGCCGTGCGAGGTGGACGGCCGCATCGAGCACGGTGAGGCCCAGCAGCTGTGGCGCGAGTTCTCCTGTCGGCCATCCGGCGGCGAAGGACGGGATCGCGGCGACGGGACCGCGCGACGGTCGGAGTGCGTTTGCGGTGAGTGCGAGGCGCAGCACGCTTCGCGTGGTGAATCCTGGGCGCATCCGACGATGTTAGGGCGTGTTTTGTCTGTGGTGCGCTGGTGGGGCCGATGATGCGGCTGTGATCCTCTCCGGTTGTCGGCGAGGGTGTCCGATGTCACGTTGTTGTGCGGCCGGTCAGCGGGAAGCGCTCTTGCTACGGCCCGCGACACACGATAGAACTAGAACATGTTCCAGTTTTGCTTCTGTCGGTGACGTGAGGAGCGGGTGTGGATTTTACCCCTGACGAGACCCAGCGCTCGATCAGCCAGTTGGCAGCGGACGTGCTGCGCGGTGAGTTGACGCAGGAACGGACGCCGGGTCGACACGGCTACGACGAGCACCTGTGGCAGGCGCTCGGCAAAGCCGATCTCCTCGGATTGAGTGTGCCCTCCGAACTGGGCGGCGACGATCTCGGAGTTGCCGAGGTCGGCGCGGTGCTGACCGAGATCGGCCGATACGCGGCGCCGCTGCCCGCGGTGGCCACCCTCGCCTGCGGTGCGCTGCCGGTGGGGGCGTTCGGTACCGCGCGACACCGTCAGCAACTGCTGCCCGCCGTGGCCTCGGGGGAGTCATTGGTGACCGCGGCGCTGCACGAACCGTCCGCACTCTGGACGACCGAACCCACCACCACCGCCACCAAGTCCGCCGGCCAGTGGCGTCTGGACGGGCGTAAAACCTCGGTCGCGTTCGCAGCGGAGTCCACACGCGTCATCGTGCCGGCGACCACACCGGATGGTGTGGAGTTGTTCCTGGTCTCACCGGACGCGAAGGGAGTGACGCTGCGGAGTTCGCCGAACTCGGCAGCCACTCCGGAACACACCGTGATACTGGACGGTGTGCTGTTGGACGAGGACGAGCGGATGGCGTCGCACACCGGTACTGTGGCACTGCAGCAGCTCCACCGATTCGCGCTCGCCGGCCTGTGTGCGGTCGCCGACGGGGCGCTGGCCGCGGTACTGGAACTGACAACCACGCACCTCGGAACCAGGCACCAGTTCGGCAAGGCCCTGGCATCGTTCCAGTCGGCCAGCTCACAGGTCGCCGACATCTACATTGCCGCACGCACGCTGCACCTGGCCACCAGTTCGGCGATCTGGCGTCTCAGCGAGGGGATGGATGCCGAGCAGGATCTGGGCGTCGCCGGATACTGGCTCGCCACGGAGGCACCGCCGGCCCTGGCGAACGCGCACCATCTCCACGGCGGAGTCGGTGTGGACGAGACGTATCCGTTGCACCACTACTACGCACTGATCAAGGATCTGGCCCGGCTTGCGGGCGGCACCCGGGCACGTACCCGCAGTCTCGCCCAGGCCATCGGAGGTGCCTGATGCACATCGCACTGACCCCCGAGCAGGAACAACTCCGCACCACACTGCGCCACTACTTCGCGGGCCTGATCACGGACGAGGAGCGCGAGGCGATGCGCACTCAACGTCACGGGCCCGCGTTCCGCGAGATCGTGCGCAGAATGGGCCGCGACGGGTGGCTCGGCGTCGGCTGGCCGGTCGAGTACGGTGGGCACGGCTTCGGTCCGGTGGAACAACACATTTTCGTGGACGAAGCGGCGCGTGCCGACGTGCAATTGCCCTCCGTCACGCTGCAGACGGTCGGCCCGACACTGCAGACGTACGGCACCCAGTACCAGCGCGACACGTTTCTGCCGAAGATCCTGGCAGGCGAGATCCACTTCGCGATCGGCTACAGCGAGCCGGAGGCGGGTACCGACCTGGCGTCGCTGACCACCACCGCGGTCCGCGACGGGGACGAGTACGTCGTGAACGGACAGAAGATCTTCACGACCGGTGCCCACGACGCGGACTACATCTGGCTGGCTGTGCGCACCGATTCGGACGCGCCGAAGCACAAGGGGATCTCGATCCTGATCGTGGACACCTCCGACCCGGGATTCAGCTGGACCCCGATCATCACCAATGACGGTGCCCACCACATCAACGCGACCTACTACTCCGATGTGCGCGTGCCTGCCGACATGCTGGTCGGCGAACAGGACAAGGGCTGGAGACTGATCACGACCCAGCTCAACCACGAACGTGTGATGCTCGGCCCGGCCGGACGGGTCGGCGCTCTCTACGACCGGGTCCACGACTGGGCCGCTGCGCGTTCCGCACCCGACGGTACCGCGCTACTCGGCCAGCGCGATGTGGCCGACGCGCTGGCCGACACCTACGCCGTGCTGCGCGTGAACGAACTGCTCAACTGGCAGGTCGCCTCGTCTCCCGCAGACTCGCCGGTCGACGTGGCCGACGCGTCGGCCACGAAGGTGTTCGGTTCGGAACGGATCCAACGGGTCGGTCGACAGCTCGAGGAGATCGTCGCCACACACGGCGACCCGGCAGAACAGGAGACGGCGGAGTTGTTGGAGTGGCTGGACATGACGGCCAAACGCAACCTGGTCCTCACCTTCGGTGGGGGAGTGAACGAGATCCAGCGGGAACTGATCGCCACCCAGGGGCTGGGACTGCCGAGGGTGCCGCGATGACCAGTACGGATGCAGCGACACACATCAGGGCAGAAGCCGACCGGCTCGCCGCGCTGGGCGAGCGTGCTCCGCGCCAGGCACGTGACCCGGTCAACGCGGCGATGGTCAACAACTGGACCGAAGCGCTCGCCGACACGAACCCTGTCTACACGGATCGGGAGTTCGCCGAGCGCAGTGTGCACGGCGGCCCCGTCGCGCCCCCCGCGATGATGCAGGCCTGGACCATGCCGGGCCTGCACGGTACGCGCGACGATGACGACCCGCTCGGCGTGATGATGGCCGTGCTCGACGAACTCGGCTACACCTCGGTCGTGGCGACCGACTCGGAACAGACGTATCACCGCTATCTGCACCACGGGGAGCGGTTGACGGCGACCACGGAGATGGAGAGTGTCGTCGGGCCGAAACACACCGGGCTCGGTGAGGGCTGGTTCGTCACCACTCGCACTCGTTGGTACGTGGGTGATGAACTGGTCGCGGACATGATGTTCAAGGTGCTGAAGTTCTCACCCGGTGGTGCGGCACCCGAACCGGAGACCCGCGATTCGAAGATCATCGATGCCGGCGAACGTGCCGCCGCCACGATGCGACCGGTCGTCAGCGTGGACACCGCGTTCTTCTGGGAGGGAACCCGGCAGGGTGAACTCCGCATCCAGCGCTGGGGCGACACCCTCCGGCACCCTCCGGGACCCATGCCACCCGACGGTGACCTCACGGCGGAAGCCGACTACGTGGTGGCCGCGGGCACCGGCACCGTCTACAGTTACGTGGTGCACCATCACCCGCGCATTCCCGGGAAAACGACGCCGTTCGTGATCGCACTCGTGGAACTGGACGAGGGTGTGCGGGTCATGGGAGAGCTCGTCGACGCGGGCCCGGACAGTGTCGAGATCGGACTTGAGGTGGAAGCGGTGTTCCTGCGGGTCGACGAGGAACTCACGCTGCCAGCTTGGAGGGTACGGCAATGACAACCACGACGACACTGACCACCGAGCAGGCAACGGTGGGCACGGAACTTCCTGAGATGTCGATCGAGGCCACTCCCACGTTCGTGATTTCCAGCGCGGTGGCTACACGTGACTTCCAGGACGTCCATCACGACCGTGATGCGGCAGTGAACCGTGGCTCGAAGGACATTTTCGTCAACATCCTCACCGATAACGGGCTCGTGCAGCGGTTCGTCTCGGACTGGGCCGGCCCGGAGGCGTTGATCCGTTCGATCAGGGTGCGGCTGGGGGTGCCGTGTTACGCCTACGACACCCTGACGTTCACCGGCGATGTCGCCGAACGTGACGGAAGCGTGGTCACGGTGAACGTGACCGGAACCTGCAGCCTCGGCGCGCATGTCAGTGGCACGGTCCGCGTCGAACTACCCGAGGGGGCGCAATGACACTGTCCGGAAAAGCCGCTGTCGCAGGAATTGGTGCTACCGAGTTCTCCAAGGACTCCGGTCGTAGCGAACTCCGACTGGCGTGCGAGTCGGTGCGTGCCGCGCTCGGCGACGCCGGCCTGGCCCCGTCGGATGTGGACGGCCTGGTCACGTTCACCATGGACGGCAACAGCGAGATCGCCGTGGCGCGCGAACTCGGCATCCCAGAGCTGTCGTTCTTCAGCCGGGTGCACTACGGAGGGGGCGCCGCCGCCGCGACCGTGCAGCAGGCGGCGATGGCAGTCGCCACCGGTGTCGCAGAGGTGGTGGTCGCCTACCGCGCATTCAACGAGCGGTCCGGTCAGCGGTTCGGCCAGGCTCAGCAGGGGGCCGCGACGCAGGTCAATTCGTCCGGTGTGGACAACAGTTTTCACTATCCGGCCGGGTTGGCCACGCCCGCCGCGACCGTGGCGATGTCGGCGCGACGCTACATGCACGAGTACGGTGCTACCAGTGAGGACTTCGGCAGGGTGGCGGTTGTCGACCGGGCGCGCGCGGCGACGAACCCGAATGCCTGGTTCTACGGCAAGCCCATCACGCTGGAGGAGCACCAACAGTCCCGTTGGGTCGCGGAACCGTTGCACCTACTGGACTGTTGTCAGGAGAGTGACGGGGGAGTGGCGCTCGTGGTGACCACTCCGGAGCGAGCACGTGATCTACGACAGTCTCCGGTGACCGTTACGGCCGCTGCGCAGGGCAGCGGCCCGGACCAGTACATCATGAACAGCTACTACCGTGACGACATCGCCGCACTGCCCGAGATGGGGGTCGTTGGCAGACAGCTGTGGAACCAGGCGGGTATCCGGCCCTCCGATGTGGATGTTGGGGTGCTCTATGACCACTTCACACCGTACGTGTTGATGCAACTCGAAGAACTCGGGTTCTGCGGTCGCGGTGAGGCCGGCGACTTCATCGGGGACGGCACGCTGGAGCTCGACGGGTCGCTGCCGTTGAACCCGCACGGCGGCCAGCTCGGCGAGGCCTATATCCACGGGATGAACGGTATTGCCGAGGGCGTGCGGCAGGTGCGCGGCAGCGCCGTGAACCAGGTCAACAACGTGAACAACGTTCTGGTCACCGCAGGCACCGGTGTGCCGACCAGTGGCTTGGTGCTCAGCGGGACCTGACCGTTCCGTCGGGCCGACTATGATCGGCGTCGGCGCCTGGGATGGTTGCCGTTCCTGGGTTTGCCGGGTTTCGTTCTCCTGCCTTTTCCGGAGGAGTTGGCCCTGGCGGGTTTGCGTCCGGCGGGGTCTTTTCGACTGTGATTGGCGGGTTCGGTGTGCTGTTTCTGCTGGTGTCCGCGCGTGCTGTTGACGGTGCGGCCGCGGACGATCCCGATGAACAGCTCCATCGGCTCGGTCGTCTCGCCCTCCAGCCACGACAACGCGACCCGTGACTGCGGGGCGTCCGTGAGGGGGCGGTAGGTGAGGTCCTTACGGTGATGGAGCCGGGCGAGTGACTGGGGCACGACGAGCAGTCCGATTCCGGCTGCGACCAGTTCGACGGCGTCCGCTGTGGTGGCGGGACGTTCGATCGCGGGTCGGCCGGGAGGGTGTTCCCAGTCGAGGGTGTCGTCCAGTGGGTGCAGCACGACGTCATCGGCCAGGTCTCCGGCGGTGACCGTGTCCGCCGCGGTCACCACATGGTCCTTGGGGGCCAGCACCACTGTCGTCTCGGTATACAGCGGGATCGCGTGCAACCCCGTCCGGTCGACCGGCAACCGCAACAGGGTCGCGTCGACTTCGCGGTCTCGTACCTTGCCTGCGGCTTCGGCCTCGGTCACCCGGCTGAGGACCAGCGGGTTCCGGGAACGTTCGTTCCAGATCCGTACCCACTTGTCGGGAGTCACTCCGGGAACGTACGCGAGTCGAAACGGGCGAGGCGTGTCCGGTTCTGTCACATGGCCAGGTTACCGGGCCTTGGCCAGGCTGCGGTCACACCCGATATGCTCGGGGCATGACGTCGCGCAAGACCACCCAGACGATGAAGCCCGGCACTGCGGCGAAGAAGTTGGGGCTGTACCTCGAAGCCACACCCGCCGAGTTCCAGGAGGGTGTTGTCACGCGCGACGAGCTGAATTCGCTGCAAGCCGATCCACCGGAGTGGCTGCGGGAACTGCGCAGGCACGGCCCGCATCCGCGTCCGGTGGTCGCCGCGAGGTTGGGCGTGTCCAACGGTGCTCTGGCACGTGGTGGAATCACCGAACCTCTCACCACCGAGCAGATCAACGCGTTGAAAGCGGAAAACCCCGAGTGGTTACAGCGGGAGCGTGCCAACCAGGCCGAGGTCCGAAAGGAAGCGGCACGTATCAAGCAGCAGAAGAAGGCGGAGAAGGCCGAACCACAGTCCTGACACACCTCAAGTAGGTCGCGGAATTAGGGGATCAGGCGCTTCGTCTTGCTCTGAATCGGCCCACACCGAGCGAACGGAACGCATCTTCCAGGCGTCGTGCGGGTGACGAACGCGACGCTGCCGTTGTTACGCCGGGCGAGCTCGCCGCGTATCGTCAACATGTCGAGCGATATGGGGTCACTGACCCGACAGAGCGGCCCGACGCTTGGCGCCTGCGCACCATCGAAGACGATGCTCACCAGCATCACGGCACCGTACGCCCGCCGACTCGCCGACACGAATGTCATTGTCAACGCTGGCTGCCGCGGATACGTCGCGACCGACTTCATCGGATTCAACGCATCGTGCACGCCCGAGCAAGGTGCCGCGATCGCACTCCGGCTCGCCACTCTGCCCGACGACGGACCACACGGCGGCTTCTTCGACGACGAAGGCGCCGTCCCCGGGTAACCCGGCAGGTTTGCGAAGAACATTCTCGGCCAGGAATAGAGCGCGCCTGCGCGCGGCTGATCACGGAGGTCGCGGAAGTGGAACGTCTGCGCGGCCGGGACGAAGCTGCCACTGGTCGTGTAATCGTGGCTTCTGGAGCCAGCTAACTGTGCTATCTCGACACCTTCGTGCCGCGTGCCCGAGCGCCGTCCCGTTCTCGTCTTCGTCGTGCTCGGGCAGTGTCCGTACGAGCGGCACGGAGACCTCCACGGACGTGGCCGCGACTCCCTGGACATTCATGATCCGGCTCGCCTCGTTCGCGGGGGAGGTGGCGACGAAATCCGCCGCGGTGTCGTGGGCCAACTCTTGCGGGGATTCCTCGGTTATCGAGAAGGCCGTGCCAAACAGGCCCGTGAGGATTCCGACGAGCACGATCAGTGGCGCGGACGTCGCCGCGCTTCGTCGCACCCCATCTCGTAGGTTCGCGGCGGCCACAGTGCCGACGGGCGAGTGCGCAGGAACAGTCCGAGTGCCCGCGCGAACAGCGGCACAACGAGCGAACTGAGCGCGGAGAGACCGACCGCAGCCGCGAGTGCGACGAGCATCGTCAGCGGGATCACGGCGGACGGACCGGCGACCTGGGCGATGATCATCATTGCGGTGGCGCCCGCCAGGAACAGGATTCCGAAGAACCAGCGTGACGCCGTCATCACGCGCACCGCATCCCCGGAGTCGCGGAGTGCCCTGTCCACCGGGGACGCGATCTGGGGCGACGACGGGGTCTGGCAGGCCGTGATTCTGGGCGAGAGCAATCCGCAGGCCTTCCTCGAGCCCCGACACTGCTTCGGGACCTCGACTTCCACGTCTTGGTGCCCTGGCCTGCCTAGCGACACGAGGAGCCCTACGACATCGTCACCGTCGAACAGAAGCGGGAACAGATCGACAACCTCACCGCTCGCATAACCGCCGGTGCATCAGGCCCCGCGCCTGAGCCTGCATCCACGTGCGTCCAGAATACGGCTGGAAAGCCCGGGTCTGCTCGTGCAGCCTCCCAGCGTGATCACATCGAGGGAGAAGGCTGTACGCGGTGTACGGTCTGCTTCTCAACGCGCTGATGCTGGGTGCTTGCATCACACCCTGACGGAGGCTGCCCGCACGGCCAGCCTCTGCATGGTGCGTCATCGCGGCTGGTGTCCGGTGACTGCCGGGTACAGCAGGGTGGGGTGTTCGGCGAGTGCGGCTTTGAGTTTGGTGCTGTCGTCGTCGGCGAGGACCTCGATCTCGCCTGCTTCGATGCCGTTGAGGGCGGCGCGTACCACGTCGGTGGGGTCGTTCTTGGGTACGTCGAAGTCGGCCATCATGTCGGTGTCCGTGCTGGCCATGACCAGGCCGGTGACCTGCGTGTGTTGGGCTGACAGTTCGAGACGTACGCCGTTGGTCATGCTCCAGGCTGCGGCTTTGGCGGCCGCGTAGCCTGCCGAGCCCTGGTAGGAGACCCACGAGAGGGCGGAGAGCACGTTCAGGATGGTTCCGCCGCCGTGGGCGGCCAGGATCGGTGCGAAGGCGCGGATGACCTGGAGCGGGCCGAAGTAGTTCGTTGCCATCTCCAGGTGAATATCGTCGAGGTCGCCAGTGATCAGGTCGGTGAAGGCGGACACTCCGGCGTTGTTGACCAGCAGGTCGACGTCTGGGGCCGCTGTGGCGGCGGCGGTGATCGATGCCGGGTCGGTGACATCCAAGGCAAGTGTCGTTACGCCTGCCATATCGATGGTCTCGGGACGGCGGGCGGTGACGTAGAC
>Ga0079226_10000395_pt1 | contig 30072 bp, 27 predicted proteins | sample Poulit2014_FD_76345 | JGI IMG/M metagenome (GOLD analysis project Ga0079226, IMG submission 76345) | Agricultural soil microbial communities from Georgia to study Nitrogen management - Poultry litter 2014 | ecosystem: Environmental > Terrestrial > Soil > Agricultural land | place: USA: Georgia...
AGGAGGATTTATATGAAAGGACAATCTTATGCTATTCTAGTAATAATATTTGTTATTATTGTTGCCATTTTTGCTGTGACAAACGTAGATACTGTAGAAGTTAATTATCTGTTTTGGAGTGCGGAATCACCATTGATATTCATTATATTATTTTCAGTCTTAATGGGAGGTATAATTACTGCAACCGCTGGTTTATTTAAGATGTATCGATTGCAGCGTGAAAATGGAACACTAAAAAAAGAAAACCAAAACTTGCAACATACAGTGAAGAAATATCTTCCAGCTGAAGAACAAGAAAAAATAATTGAAACAAAACAACAACCAGAAGGAAAGGAAAATAGGAATAAGTAAATCAGAATAATACGGATTGCGCCCCTTGACCCGCTTTAGTATAATGAATGGGTCAGGGGTGAATTTATGTTACAAAGTAAGTTGAAATGGAATTTTGCTGAATTGCAAGAAGGTAAAATAATTGAGAACCATGAATTAGATAATTTATCTCCCGTTATTAGAGAATTATTGTTACAGCGAGGTATTGCAACTAAAGAAGAAATGTACAATTTTTTACATCCTAATTTGGATAATTTATATAGTACTTCAGAAATAGATATGATTGATAAGGCTGTGAATCGTATACATATAGCTATCGCGGAAGGTGAAAAAATCTTAGTGTATGGAGACTATGATGCAGATGGAGTATGTTCTACAACTTTACTTTTGAAAACTTTGCAAGAGTTAGGCGCTAATTGTGATTTCTATATACCTAATCGATTCACAGAAGGATATGGACCAAATGAAGAAGCATTTAGAAAAGCCCACGATAATGACATTACATTAATTATTACTGTTGACAATGGTATTGCTGCTGTACATGAGGCTAACATTGCTAAAGAGCTTGGGATTGATCTAATTATAACAGATCACCATGAAATCCAAGAACAGTTACCTGATGCATATGCCATAGTTCATCCTAAATGTTCACCGAATTATTCATTTCAGGAATTGGCAGGAGTAGGTGTTGCTTTTAAACTTTCTGAACATCTGTTGGGATATTTCCCAAAAGATTTTTTAGATTTAGTCGCTATTGGGACAATAGCAGACCTTGTACCATTAGTAAGTGAAAACAGAATTTTAGCCCATTATGGACTGATAGCATTGACAACAACAAAAAACATAGGATTAAACGCTTTAAAGCAAGTATGTGAAATTGAAGGTAATGTTACGGAGGAAGATGTTGGTTTTCGAATCGGACCGAGGATCAACGCTGTGGGAAGGTTACAAAACGCTAGTTTGGCTGTTGAACTGTTAATGACAGAGAATCAATTAGAAGCAGAACAGTTAGCGGAGGAGATCCAGTCCTTAAATGAAGAAAGAAAAAAAATCGTCAGCAGCATCGTAAAAGAAGCAGAGCACATGGTGGAAGAAGACCGGGAAGCGAAAGTTATCATCATTGCAAAAGAAGGATGGAATGAAGGTGTTTTAGGTATTGTAGCTTCAAGGCTGGTTAAGAAGTATGATCGTCCGGCAATCGTTTTAGCTATTAATCCAGAAACCTCCCAAGTCAAAGGATCAGCGAGAAGTATACCGGCATTTGATCTATTTACAAATTGTATGAAGATAAAAAAATACTTTACACATTTCGGAGGCCACTCACAGGCAGCAGGCATGAGTTTCCCTTTGGAAAACTTATCTCTAATACAACATGATTTGAATCAAATTATTATAGAACAGCTTGAGGAAGATGATTTTAAGCAAGTAATCGACATCAGTAAGACTCTTGAAGTACATGAAATAAATGAAAAGCTAGTGAATGACATAAATCAGCTAGCCCCATTTGGTATGGATAACCCTAAACCTGCATTTCATTTAAAGGCTACTCCTAATGATATACGTCAAATAGGTAGTTTAAAAAAACATCTTAAACTTCAATACAAAAACGAAGATAAAAAATTAGAAAGTATAGGGTTTAATATGGGAAGTTTATACCATCATATATCTCCCCAAACACCAATATCAATTGTTGGCGAGTTAAGTATAAACGAATGGAATGGTTATAAAAAAGCCCAACTCATTATGAAAGATCTAAGAATTGACCAATGGCAATTGTTTGATCATCGAGGAAAAAGGAATAAAGATATTGCAGCGTATTGTAACCCAAAAGCAAGGAATTTAGTAATTGGTCATCACAAGGACAGCACACATTTTCCCGGAAGTGCAAGGCATATCACCTATGAAACTGATTTGAATAATATTCCCGTAACGGATGCTTTATACATTGCTGACCTACCTAAGAAGCTAGATCAATTAAAGGCGATTATTCAAACGACAATGCCGATTAACATTCATGCTTGTTATAATATAGAAGATAGCACTTATTTAAAATCTATACCTTCAAGAGATGAATTTAAATGGTTTTATGGACTTATGATGAAACGGAAAATGTTAGATTTAAAGAAAGAATTAAAAGTTATTATGGATGCCAAAAAATGGTCAAAAGAGCGAGTTGTTTTCATAGCGAATGTGTTTTTCGAATTGGGATTTGTTAAGATAGACAATGGAGTAATACAACTGCAACAAAATCCAGTAAAAAAAGACCTAAAAACATCTGTCATATATCAAAAGCGATTACACCAAGTTGAAGTAGAAAAAACATTGTTTTATTCAACATATCATGATTTAAAAAAATGGTTTACAGATTGTACAAAACGCATGGAAGCCCCCAAGGAGGAAGTAATGTATGGATTATAAAAAATATGTTAAAATTGTTAAAGATTGGTCAAAAGAAGGAATTGAATTTAAAGATATTACTCCCTTAATGGATAATGGAGCAGCATATAAGGCTGCGATAGATGAAATCGTCACTTATGCTCGGAGTAAGAAAATTGATATTGTTGTAGGACCTGAAGCAAGGGGATTTATTATTGGTTGTCCAGTATCCTATGCTTTAGAAGTAGGTTTTGCGCCTGTGAGAAAGGAAGGAAAGCTCCCGCGGGAAGTGATAAAAGTTGATTATGGTCTGGAATATGGTGAAAATATACTAACCATCCATAAAGATGCTATAAAACCTGGACAACGTGTACTAATTACAGATGATTTGCTTGCTACAGGAGGTACAATAGAGGCTACAATAAAATTAGTAGAAGCTCTTGGGGGAATCGTCGTAGGTTGTGCTTTTCTTATAGAATTGTCCTATTTAAAAGGTTTACAAAAGCTAGACGGTTACGACGTGTTAACATTGATGAGTTACTAATTTTTACCTTTTAACCATGATTGTGGATAAATCTGTATTTTATTTGTAGAATATAAGAAAGGTCTGGCGGAATTATAATCGTTTATTCGTCAGGCCTATTATTATAAGCATTTAAATTATTTGAATGTTTATTTCTTTACTTTTTCTTAAAATTTATGAATACTATTAAGAAAGATCTTTTAAATTTTGTACAGCGGATAAGGTGGTTATATGGCAAAAGATGATATTTTGACAATAGAAGATGTTATAGGAAAAGCTACACGGTATCTTCCGGACGATGATATTGCTTTTATTCGCAGTGCATATAATTATGCTAAACAGGCACATAAAGATCAATATCGTAAATCTGGCGAGGCTTATATTATCCATCCAATCCAAGTCGCAGGTATCCTGGTTGAATTAGAAATGGATCCAGAAACGATTGCCGGGGGATTTTTACATGATGTTATAGAGGATACAAATATATCCTTTGAATCGATTGAGACGGAATTTAATCATGAGGTAGCAATGCTTGTTGATGGAGTAACGAAATTAGGTAAAATTAAATATAAATCAAAAGAAGTATTACAAGCTGAAAATCACCGTAAAATGTTCGTGGCCATGGCAAAAGATATTCGAGTAATCTTAATTAAATTAGCTGATCGTTTACATAATATGCGCACACTTAAACATTTACCACCTGAGAAACAACGACGTATTTCTAATGAAACATTAGAAATTTTCGCACCATTGGCACACCGCTTAGGTATATCTACTATAAAATGGGAATTAGAAGATACGGCACTTCGCTACCTTAACCCGCAACAATACTATCGCATTGTTCAATTGATGAAACAAAAAAGGGAACAACGAGAATCCTATATTAAAGATGTGATGGATGACCTTAAAGATCAATTTAAGGAAGTTAATATTGATGCAGATTTATCAGGTCGACCGAAGCACTTATATAGCATTTATCGTAAGATGGCTAAACAAAACAAGCAATTTAATGAAATATATGATTTACTCGCAGTTAGAATTATTGTAAATAGCATCAAAGATTGTTATGCAGTATTAGGTATTATTCATACTTGTTGGAAACCAATGCCAGGTAGGTTTAAAGACTATATCGCCATGCCAAAGCCAAATTTGTATCAATCCTTGCACACCACTGTAATAGGTCCTAAGGGAGATCCGCTTGAGGTGCAAATTCGTACGAAAGAAATGCATGAAATCGCGGAATACGGTATCGCAGCACACTGGGCATATAAAGAAGGAAAACAACTAAGTAAGGATAAGCAATCTTTTGAGGAAAAATTAACATGGTTTAGAGAAATTTTGGAATGGCAAAATGAAACGCACGACGCCGAAGAATTTATGGAGTCGTTAAAAGTCGATTTATTTTCCGACATGGTTTATGTATTTACGCCAAAAGGCGATGTGATTGAACTGCCGTCAGGATCTGTTCCTCTTGATTTTGCTTACAAGATTCATACGGAGATCGGCAACCAAACAATTGGGGCAAAAGTGAACGGAAAAATGGAACCACTCGACTATAAGCTAAAAAATGGCGATATTATAGAAGTAATGACTTCCAAACATTCTTATGGACCATCACAAGATTGGTTGAAAATTACCCAAACTTCTCAAGCAAAAAGTAAAATTAAACAATTTTTTAAAAAACAACGACGCGATGAAAATATTGTTAAAGGAAAAGAAATTGTTGATAAAGAAATTAGAGCACTTAACATTGAACCGAAAGAAGCATTAATACCTGAAAATATGAAACGAGTGTATGAAAAATTTAACTTCACAAATGAAGATGACATGTATGCAGCAGTAGGCTATCAAGGGATAACTGGTGCTCTAATTGCCACAAGACTTACTGATAAAATTCGTCAGACTAGACAGCAGGAGCAGAATCTGGAAAAAACGATTGAAGAGGTAAAAAGTGAATCGAAAGATAAAAAATTACCGAAAAAAAATGCAGGAGTTAATGTTGAAGGTATTGATAATGTATTAGTACGTTTATCAAGATGTTGTAATCCCGTTCCCGGTGATAAAATCGTTGGTTATATAACAAAAGGACGAGGTGTATCTGTCCACCGGGCAGACTGTCCGAATATGCAAACAGAAGAGGCAAAACAACGCCATTTGGATGTTAAATGGGAAAATGAACAAACAACCACCAAACAATATCATGTGGATTTGGAAATCTCCGGTTATGATCGACGAGGCTTATTAAACGAAGTACTACAAGCAATGAATGAGATGAAAACAAATATGACGTTTGTAACTGGCAAATCAGATCGAAATAAAATGGCAGTTATTCAAATAACGATTCTCATTCACAATACAAAGCATTTACGTAAAATTGTAGAAAGAATAAAGCGGATTAAAGATGTATACACAGTAACTCGAACATTACAATAAATCTTTATCATAAAAGGAGTTCTTATTCATGAAGGCAGTAATCCAGCGAGCGAAAAATGCAACTGTAGCAGTTGATGCGGAAACGGTCGGTGAAATCGAGTATGGTTTTGTCGTTTTACTTGGGATAACACATGATGATACGGTGAAAGATATAGAATACCTCGTAAATAAAATTATTCATTTACGTGTTTTTGAAGATGAAAATAAAAAAATGAACCTTTCTTTAAAAGATGTACAGGGAAGCATTTTATCGATTTCACAGTTCACCCTCTATGGGGACACACGTAAAGGAAGAAGACCTAGTTTTATTAAAGCTGCAAAGCCTGATTATGCTAACGATTTATATGAACTGTTTAATCGGCATGTTGAAAAAGAAGGAATTACAGTAGAAACAGGTGAATTCGGAGCAATGATGAATGTCAGTTTTACAAACGAAGGCCCAGTGACATTAATTATTGATAGTAAAGAGCAATAAAAGCTGTCCTAAAAATGGACAGCTTCTTTTAGTTTTAATCCATATTTAATGAGAGAAATACTTCTGCAAGCCATTTACCATTCCTGAAACTATTTTCTGTTGATATCCATCGGTTAAAAGGAGTTGTTCTTTTTCTTTATTAGAAATAAATCCTAGTTCCACTAAAATAGCTGGTTTTAAATTTTGCCTTAGTACTTGGTAATCACCATAAGAAGAGCCTCTATCTTTTGCTTCCGTTTCTTTAATCAATTCTAGTTGTATAGAGTCAGCCAATTTCTTTTGTTGCTCATGGTAATAATAAGTACCTATTCCATTTGCATCTGGAATATTGGGAACACTATTGTAATGAATACTTATAAAAGCATCTATATTTTTCAAGTTAGATAGGCTTGTCCGGCTGGCCAGCGAAATATAATTATCTTTTTTTCTCGTAACGATGACTTCTGCACCAAGCATGTTTAGCTCGTTTTCTAATTCCTGAGCCGTTTTACAGGTCATCTCCTTTTCCAATGTATCACTTGCCCCAACGGCACCAACATCTTGACCTCCGTGACCAGCATCTATAATGATCGTCTTATTATTTAGTCCTTTTGAGCTGTTATCCATTTCCCTTTCTGCAAATTCCCTAAATATATATCCAGTTCGATTTTTATATGAAATCTTATACCAATTTCCCTTAATTGCTAAAATATCTAACACTGTTCCTTTTTTTACAAAATGAATAATCTTAGATTCATTCGAAGGACCTTCCCGAAGATGCGTATTAGCTTGTGAAATAACAATCTGTTTTTTAGTGTTTTTTCCTTTGGTCTGATCAAATTCTTTCTCTTTGATGGTTATAAAATCAGTCTTAACCCAGCCCGTGTCATCATATAGTTGAATTTCTGCCCATTCATTATTTATTTGTATAATCGGATAAACCTCATCCGGATTTGCCTGTTTTATTTTATCATAGGCAGTTCCAGGACCATTTCGAACATTTAAGTTCTCCGTATGAATAATCGCCTGCTTTGCAGAAACAATCATACTTCCTGCGAAAATTGAAATAAAAATGGTAAACATTAAGGAAACAGTTATTTTAGATGTTTTCATTTTATAAACCCCTTCATTTTAGAAAGATGCAATTCTTTCTAAAGTATAATAAAAACGATGCAATTAGGCAAAACTGTACATAGTTGAAGGAGGTTGCAAAAAATGCGAATTCATGACAAACAATGGCAATCCACAATTAACAAAAGTATAAATGATGTAAATTTTCATCGTTTTATTGAAATGGATGGGAAATATAATGCAATGGAAGTGGCTCAAGAATTAGGTATTTCGTTACGAGAAGTAAAAATGTTAAAGAAAAAAATAACACGTACTTGACATTAATTTAGGAAAACATTAATATTATAATCATTCAAACTAATTTGTGATATAATGCTAAGTTGAGATTATAATTGAAACCAATGATGGAAAAAGTAATTAGGGTCCATATGAAAAGAGAGAAAATGTCAATGGCTGAAAACATTTTTACATATTGGTCTAATGAAAGACATTCCTAAGGATCTATATCGAATGAATTCAGATAGTTTTATGAATTTCCTTAGTAGGTATAGACGTCTTGCAGGCGTTAACTGTGAAGAGCGGATGTGTAAAAGATAAATATCCACACATCAACTAGGGTGGCAACGCGGGTAAACTCTCGTCCCTTCTTACTAAGGGATGAGAGTTTTTTTGTGTTGTTTTTTACTTATTTGAAGGAGGTTTGTTGAAAAATGAGCATGCGTGCACCAAGAGGAACCGCCGATATTTTGCCAAATGAGGTAAAAAGGTGGCAATATGTTGAAAGTATTTTAAAGGATATTTGCGATCGATTTAACTATGATGAGATTCGTACTCCTCTATTTGAACATACGGAAGTATTTCAACGTGGAGTAGGGGATTCAACAGACATTGTGCAAAAAGAAATGTATACATTTGAAGACCGTGGAGGCCGGAGTCTTACACTGCGCCCAGAGGGAACGGCTACTGTGGTAAGGGCTTTTGTTGAAAATAAATTATATGGCTCACCAATACAGCCTGTGAAATTATTCTATTTTATGCAATTGTTTCGTTATGAACGACCACAACAAGGAAGAATGCGCCAATTAAATCAATTTGGTGTGGAAGTATTGGGAAGTGCAGATCCTTCGGTGGATGCAGAGGTAATAGCATTAGCGATGACTTGTTATAAAGAGTTAGGCTTATCATCGCTTAAGCTTGTTCTTAATAGTTTAGGTGATAAAGAAAGTCGTCAAAATCATCGCAAAGCCTTAGTTGAACACTTCTCGCCCTATAAAGACGAGCTTTGTTCAGACTGTCAAAAACGATTGAATCAAAATCCTTTACGTATTTTAGATTGTAAAACGGATCGTGATCATCCTGCAATGAAAACAGCACCGTCTATTTTAGATTATTTAAATGAATATTCAGAGCAATATTTCAATCAAGTAAAAGCATATTTAGATATGATGGAGATCCCTTATGTCATTGATCAAAACCTAGTTCGAGGATTAGATTATTATAATCACACGGCTTTTGAAATAATGAGTGAAGCAGAAGGATTTGGAGCCATCACAACTTTAGCAGGCGGCGGAAGATATAACGGTCTTACTGAAGAATTAGGTGGTCCAAATACACCAGGGATTGGTTTTGCTATGGGCCTTGAACGCCTGTTAATGGCTATTGATGCTGAAAATATTAAACTACCTATAGATAGTAGTGTTGATTGCTTTTTTATAGCTGTTGGAGAAACAGCAGAAAAACAAGCCAGTCAACTTGTTCACAAACTGCGAGTGAACGGAATACAGGTAGATAAGGATTATCAAGGCCGGAAGATGAAGGCGCAATTCAAAGCTGCAGATCGATTAAAAGCTAAGTATGTCATAATTTTAGGTGATAATGAGTTGGAAGATGATATCGTGAACGTTAAAAATATGAAAACAGGCGACCAGACAGAAGTACCGTTGACAGATTTGGTGAAAACAATGCAAGCAGAGCTTTTAGGAGGAAGTCAAAATGAGTGAACGTATATTAGCAGGGACATTAAGTGAGGAGAACGTAGACCAGACGGTGTTACTTAAAGGTTGGGTACAGAAACGGCGTGATTTAGGAGGACTAATCTTTATTGATTTACGAGATAAATCAGGTTTCATTCAAATCGTATTTAATCCGGAAATTTCCTCTGAAGCTTTAGAAATAGCTGAAACACTTAGAAGTGAATATGTAATTGAAGTAAGGGGAACAGTTGTTAAAAGAGAAGAAATAACTGTAAACCCACTAATGGAAACGGGCAATATCGAAGTTATGGTTTCAAGTGTTGATATTTTAAATAAGGCAAAAAATCCACCTTTCCTTATTGAGGATGAAACAGATGTGGCAGAAGATTTACGTTTGAAATATCGCTATATGGATTTGCGTCGTTCATCATTACAGGAAACTTTTAAGCTTAGACACCATACAACGCAAGTAATCCGTAACTTTCTAAATGATGATGGTTTCTTAGAAATGGAAACGCCTATCTTAACAAAAAGTACACCAGAAGGAGCAAGAGACTATCTAGTTCCAAGTCGGGTGCACCCGGGAGAATTCTATGCTCTGCCACAATCTCCGCAACTTTTTAAACAGTTAATTATGATGAGCGGCTTTGAAAAGTATTACCAAATCGCCAGATGTTTCCGCGATGAAGATTTACGTGCTGATCGCCAACCTGAATTTACGCAAATTGATATTGAAACATCCTTTTTATCAAGTGATGAAATCATGGACATGACTGAAAAAATGATGCAAAAAGTCATGAAAGAAGTAAAAGGTCAAGATCTCCGTTTACCTTTGCCACGAATAACCTATAAGGATGCTATGGAACGATTTGGGTCGGATAAACCAGATACACGATTTGGAATGGAATTAATTCACGTATCGGATATTGTTAAAAATTCTAGTTTTAAAGTGTTTCAAAGTGCTATTGAAAATGAAGGTAAGGTTTGTTTGCTTAATGTGAAACAGCAAGCAAATCAGTTCTCTCGTAAGGATATTGATAAATTAACAGAGGATGTAAAGATTTATGGAGCGAAAGGGTTAGCTTGGTTAAAAATTGAAAGTGATGATATGAAAGGTCCAATAGCTAAATTTTTATCTCAAGAAGAAAAAAATGCAATTGCAGAAAAAGCTGAGGCTCAAGAGGGAGACTTATTACTATTTGTAGCCGATAATACAGCAATTGTTTATAATAGCTTAGGTGCACTTCGTTTAAAATTAGGAAAAAAACTAAACTTGATCGATGATTCAAAATTTAATTTCCTATGGGTAACAGATTGGCCACTGCTTGAATATGATGAGATCTTGGGCAGATTTTTTGCTGCTCATCATCCATTCACAAGGCCGGTGGAAGAAGACCTGGATAAATTAGATTCAGATCCTGCAAGTGTTCGTGCAAATGCTTATGACCTTGTTTTAAATGGATATGAACTTGGTGGGGGATCGCTAAGGAATTATAAACGGAATCAGCAAGACAAAATGTTTGATGTTTTAGGATTTACGAAAGAATCTGCAAATGAACAGTTCGGATTTTTATTAGAAGCTTTAGAATACGGAGCGCCTCCACATGGCGGAATTGCATTAGGATTAGATCGAATTATTATGTTGCTTGCCGGAAGATCAAATTTACGTGATACGATTCTTTTCCCTAAAACCGCATCTGCTTCTGATCTGTTAACAGATGCACCAAGTGAAGTAAGTAAAGAGCAATTAAAAGAACTGTATATCCAGAAAAATGAAAACAAAATGATAAAAGATAATGAATAAGCCACAATGATTGGACTTTTCTAAAAATTAAACTCGATTATATTGAAAATAACATCGGTGTATGATAAACTTTATTTATAATAAAAGAAAAATTAGTCCTGATGTGTTCGTCTATTCAAATCGTTTTGACCGAACACCTAAAAATAAGGGAGCTTGACCGTCTCTATGTTGCGTGCACGCCTTTAGTCAGAGGAAGCATAAAAAATGTAGATCAGGGCACCCACCTGCCGAGAGCGGGTTCAAAGCTGGATACATAGACGGCACAATCGGGATCAATACATAATTAAAAAGCGAACGAAGTTGGCAGTACAGCTAACTTCGTTCGCTTTATTTATTTGATTTATGAACTAGACTCATGCGCTAACTGTTCAAGATTGCCGTTTTTGTCCATCCTAAATGCGGGTGCTTTCATTGCCCCTTGATCATCCAGTACAGTCATTTTTCTAGCTCTATCCATGATTTGTACGAAGGTTTGATAATCTTCTTGGATAGTCGCTAACTTTTCCTCTGTTTTCTCCAATTGTTTTTCTAGGTCACTTATATGATCCTTCAAAAGGGCATTTTCTTTTTGATCTTCTTCCAATGTCAATTTAGATTGATTTGAATCATTATAATCTTTTTTTAGATCCTTTATATAATGAATAACTCTATCTAATGTGATAGGTGAGTTTTCTATTAATGCAGATCTATTTTCGCTATCGTTTCCCTTTGTATCATAAACAGATGATAATGATATAACCGGTTGTTTTCTATTTTTTGTTTGTGCAGCCAGTGCGCGTTTTTTCTCCTTACGCTGTCTTTTTGCCAAATCTATAGCACTATCATACTTCCTTCGGACTTCAGCGTTCCAGCGGAAGCCACAAGCTGCGGAAGTCCGGTTTAACTTATCACCAACTTCATCAAAAGCATTTAACTGTGTACTACCTTCTCTAACATGACGTAAGACAGTTTCTGCTAGTAATAAATCATCCTCATGTGACCAAGCGTCTTGTCTAACTTTAACCAATGTACTTCAACTCCTTCTTCTATAGGCGGTAATATAATTAGATAGTTTCAAACTTTAATTCTTGTTTATTATGAATAAAAATCTCTAGTAATTAATATCTATTATGACCGCTGAAAAAAGAATTATACATTTAGTCTTTTAGTTCTTTTGTTTCTCTTTTTGTTTTTGAATATTATCATAAACTTGTTTAATAGCTTGCTCAAACTTCCCAGTGGCTTTTGGAGAATAATATTTTTTATTTTTTATAGGATCAGGTAAATATTGTTGATCAATCCATCCATTTTCATAATTATGCGGATATTTATAATCAATTCCACGCCCTAATGTTTTTGCTCCATAATAATGACTATCTTTAAGATGTACTGGTATATCACCACTTATACCGTTACGTATATCATGCAATGCTGCATCAAGTGCTTTATAAGCAGTATTTGATTTTGGAGATAAACACAGCTCAATAATAGCTACACTGAGCGGGATGCGTGCTTCAGGAAACCCTAGACGTTCGGCTGCTTCAGCAGCAGCCATTGCTCGTGGCCCCGCTTGAGGATTCGCAAGTCCAATATCTTCATAAGCAATGACAATCATCCGTCGAATAATACTATCTAAATCACCAGCCTCAATTAATCTTCCCAGGTAATGAAGTGCTGCATTCACATCACTGCCACGTATGGATTCTTGAAAAGCTGATAAAACATCATAATGTGCATCACCGTCTTTATCGTGCGAAAAGCTTTTCTTTTGCATACATTCTTCCGTTATTTTAAGATGAATCATAATTTGATTATTTTCGGAAACTGGTGTGGAAGACACTGCAAGTTCTAAACCATTTAAAGCAGCGCGCATATCCCCGGCTGCGCTATGGGAAAAATGATTTAATGCTTCTTCTGTAATAGATATATCTTTCGTACCTAGTCCCTTTGTTTTATCCTTTATGGCACGATCCAAAGCTATTGCAATATCTGCAGCAGTTAATGCATGAAGTTCAAAAAGGTGGCATCTGCTACGAATTGCCGGATTGATAGAATGATATGGATTGCTAGTCGTACAACCAATAAGCGTTATTAAGTTATTTTCTATATGGGGGAGTAAGAAATCCTGTTTCGCCTTATCTAAACGATGAACCTCATCAAGCACCAATACGACTTGTCCAATCATTTTTGCTTCCTCTACGACGATTTCCATATCTTTCTTTTTATCAGTAACTGCATTTAGTATTTTCACAGGAATCTCTAAGCTTTTAGCTAAAGCGATTGCCATCGAAGTTTTTCCAGTTCCGGGCGGCCCAAACAGGATCATGGAAGCTAAACGTTCTGCTTTGACCATTCGGTAAATAATTTTTCCCTCTCCAACTAAATGGGGTTGGCCAATAATTTCATTAACATGCTCAGGTCTCATTCGATAGGCAAGGGGTTTTTGTTTCATGTAAATCGTCCTTTATTTCATTATAGTTTACAATTTAAGCGTACTGATGGAACGGATAAAATGCAAGAAGCATCCTCTTCATGCTATAATATCATGGATTATAGAATAACTGGTAACGATCAATTACAACAATTGATGTATCTAAGATAGAGGTGTTAATATATGAAGATTTCTACTAAAGGACGGTACGGATTAACAATTATGATTGAGCTGGCCAGAAAGTTCGGTGATGGGCCAACATCATTAAAATCAATTGCAAAAGACAATGATTTGTCCGAGCATTATTTGGAGCAGTTAGCAGCACCCTTAAGAAATGCAGGATTAATTAAAAGTATACGCGGAGCTTATGGGGGCTATATTTTAGCAAAAGAGCCTAAAAATATTACAGCTGGTGATATTATTCGTGTATTAGAGGGGCCTATTACCCCGGTTGAAGGTATAGAGAATGAGGAACCTGCCAAACAGGCTTTATGGATGCGAATTCGTGAAGCAGTTAAAGATGTTCTGGATACGACGACATTAAATGATTTAAAACATTATGATGACGCTGAGCCACAAGAAGCTTATATGTTTTATATTTAGACTTTTAATTAAGTAAGGAAAAGGAAGGAAAGGTATTAATGGAACAGATTTATCTTGATCACGCCGCAACAACTCCTATTGACAAGCAAGTTCTTGATGTGATGTATCCTTTATATACAAATGTTTTTGGCAATCCATCCAGTGTTCACTCATTCGGTCGGAAAGCCCGCCAGTATTTGGATGAAGCAAGACGTAATATAGCAAAAAGCATGCATGCTGATGAAAAGGAAATTATTTTTACAAGTGGTGGCACGGAAGCAGATAACCTAGCAATTATAGGTACAGCATTGGCTAACCAACAAAAAGGAAATCATATCATTACAACAACTCAAGAACACCATGCAGCACTTTATACTTCAGAAGCTTTAGAAGAAAAGGGATTTGAAGTAACTTATTTACCTGTAAATAAAGATGGTCAAATTAATATAGAAGATTTGAAAGATGCTCTAACTTCAAATACAATTCTTGTTTCAATTATGTCTGTTAATAATGAAACAGGCATCATTCAACCTATTCAGGAAATTGGAGACCTTTTGCGTGAACATCAAGCATATTTTCATACAGATGCTGTTCAAGCATTTGGTTTATTAGATATGAATATAAAGCAATTAGGTATTGATCTTCTAAGTGCATCATCACATAAAATGAATGGGCCTAAAGGAATAGGATTATTATATGCTAATGAAGATGTAAAATTAAATCCACTACAATATGGAGGAGAGCAAGAAAGAAAACGCCGACCTGGAACTGAAAATGTTATTAGCGCTGTCGGTTTTCAAAAAGCAGTAGAATTGGCAATGAAAAACAAAGAAGAACGTATCCGGAAATATAATCAATATAAAAATCAATTTCTTTCCATTTTAACGGAAAATGGCGTGAACTATAAAATAAATGGGGCATCAGAAGCAGCGATCGCTTCCATTGTTAATATTAGCTTTCCTGGAACGAATGTAGAGAAACTTCTAACTAACTTTGATTTAGCTGGTATTGCAGCTTCAAGTGGAAGTGCATGTACTGCTGGATCTGTTGAACCCTCTCACGTTTTAACGGCCTTGTATGGCAAAGAAAATGAAAGAACGAGAAATTCAATTCGTTTTAGTTTTGGCATGGCAAATACAACAGAAAATGTAGAGGATGCAGCAAACCGTATAGCAAAAATTATTAAACGATTAACAACATAAAGTGGTGATGATAACATGAAAGCAAAAGAAGATACTCGAGTCGTAGTCGGTATGAGTGGCGGTGTAGATTCATCTGTAGCCGCTTTACTATTAAAGGAGCAAGGCTATGACGTTGTTGGAATTTTTATGAAAAACTGGGATGATACAGATGATCGTGGAATATGTACTGCCACAGAAGATTTTGATGACGTAGTACGTGTTTGCAACCAATTAGAGATCCCTTATTATGCTGTTAATTTTGAAGAACAGTATTGGCATAAGGTATTTACGTATTTTTTAAATGAATATAAAGCTGGCAGAACACCAAACCCTGATGTAATGTGTAATAAAGAGATTAAATTTAAAGCATTTTTAGATCATGCCCTTTCACTTGGGGCTGATTATTTAGCAACAGGGCACTACGCTCAGGTAAGAAATCGTAACGATAAATTTGAAATGCTTCGGGGTGTGGATAGGAATAAAGATCAAACCTATTTTTTAAATCAATTAACAGAAGACGTGTTATCAAAAGTAATGTTCCCACTCGGGCATATGAAAAAGTTAGAGGTAAGGGAAATAGCCAAGCGTTACGAACTCGTTACAGCTACTAAAAAAGATAGTACAGGAATATGTTTTATTGGTGAACGTAATTTTAAGGAGTTTTTAGGTGAATATTTACCTGCACAGCCTGGAAAAATGCAAACTTTATCAGGAATTGAAAAAGGCACACATGATGGGTTAATGTACTATACGATTGGACAACGGCAAGGTCTCGGAATTGGCGGATCAGGTGATCCATGGTTTGTTGTCGGAAAAAACGTAAAAGAAAACATCCTATATGTCGAACAAGGTTATACAAATGAAAAATTATATTCTGACGGGTTAGTTGCTTCAGACGTCAATTGGATAAATCAGGAGTCAGTTCAATCCATGTTTCATTGCACTGCAAAATTTCGATATCGTCAAGAAGACTGTGCAGTTACAGTCAATTTGCTTGAAAACGGCAATGTGCGTGTCACTTTCGCTGAGCAACAACGGGCGATTACTCCCGGACAAGCTGTTGTTTTTTATGACGGAGAGGTTTGTTTAGGCGGGGGTACGATTGATCACATCATAAAAGGTGATCAGTATCTTGACTATGTTGGCTAATTTATCAAGATAGAACTATGAACCGCTGATGGCTCTTGCGGTCGTAGTTCTGTAGATGTAAGGGGAATTGAAATGGATAAAAATACAAAAGCGATTCAATTAATGAAAGAGCACAAATATGACGAGGCAGCAAAAATCTTTACAGAAATTATTGATGAAAATCCTCAAGACCCTATAGGCTATATTAATTTTGGAAACTTATTAGTACATGTTCATGATTTTAGTAGGGCAGAGTTATTTTTTGAACGTGCCATTAAATTGGATAAGAATATGGCAACAGCATATTATGGTTTGGGAAATTTATACTTGGAGCAATCTAATTATTCGAAGGCGATTGAAAACCTTCAAGAAGCTATCAAATTAGGGTTAGAAGAATGTGACGTGTATTTTATGTTGGGGATAGCATTCCAGAAACAAGAGCATTATAAACTTGCTCTGCCGTACTTGCTTCGTGCAGTAGAATTAAATCCTGATGATGAGGAAATACTTTTCCAATATGGGCTATCTCTCGCGCAAAGTGAGCATATTTCAGATGCTGCTTCAACTTTTAAAAACGTACTCAAAATAAACCAAGAACATAGCGATGCTCATTATAATTTAGGTGTAATAGCTATTTACAATGATAATCCAACACAAGCACTACATCATTTCGATCGGGCTTTAATTAACCAACCTGATCATGTATTAGCAGCTAATGGAAAAAAACAAGTAAAAGAATTGCTTGATTCGAATGAAAAGTAAGATAGTGAGGTTTTTTCATGGTACTAAATGGAGAATCCACAAAAAGAATGGATGACGATTATATAAAAGGAGAACTTCTTCATACCATCTTCCATAACGAAAACGAGCATTTTTCAATTGCGAAAATTAGAATACTAGAAACAAATGAGGACTACCAAGAAAAAGAAATAGTTATCAAAGGATATTTCTCCAATTTGCAAATAGGGACGCCATATATATTTTATGGTCAAATTGAAAAACATCCTAAATTTGGTTTGCAATATCATATAGACTCCTATCAAACTTTTATACCAAACACTTCTGATGGATTGGTTGCCTATTTATCAAGTGATTTGTTCTATGGTATAGGTAAAAAAACAGCCGAAAGGATTATAGAAAAATTAGGAGAAAGTGCGATCAGTAAAATATTAAAAAATCCTAATGTATTAGAAGATATTAAAGGCTTAAAAAAAGAAGCAGCAAAAAATTTATCGAAAACGTTACAGGAAAACCAAGGTTTTGAACATGTAGTTGTTCATTTAGCAAAATACGGAGTAGGCCTAAAAATGGCACAAAAAATTTACCAAGAATATAAAGAAGAGGCAATATCTGTGCTAGAAGAAGATCCATATCAATATGTTTTTGATATTGAAGGTTTTGGATTTCAAACAGCTGATAGCATTGCCAAACAAAATGGGCTATCTCTGACACATCCCAACCGAATTGGTGCCGGTTGTATATATATTCTTCAAAAAAGTGTTCAAGATGGGCATGTTTATTTACCGATGGATAACTGTCTGAGCAAAGTCAGGAACTTACTAGTTAATTCTGAGCATGCATTAACAGAAGATGTTATTATTAACCGGTTAAAAGAATTAAATAAAACTAAAACAGTAATTATTTATGAGGAAAAGGTTTATTTGCCATCTCTCTATTATGCAGAGGATGGCTTTGCTTCACACTTAAAACGGATTATTTCAAAACCGATAGAACATGAAACGACTTTAGCTGAATTAATGAAGATAACTGGTGATATTGAAGAAAAAGAGATTTTAAGTTATGGTAATGAGCAATTTACTGCAATTAATAAAGCGCTGCATTCCAAAATTATGATTGTAACAGGTGGTCCGGGAACAGGAAAAACAACAGTCGTTAATGGAATTTTAAAGGCATATAGTGTGATTCATGATATTCCAATCGATATGACTACTTATGAAAAGAAGGAAGATTATCCATTCATCTTAACTGCCCCAACTGGGCGTGCTGCAAAACGCTTACATGAGTCAACAGGTATACCATCGGTTACCATTCATCGTTTACTAGGTTGGGATGGGAAAAATGCATTTGAAAAAAATCAAGAAGAACCACTCTCGGGTAAATTTTTAATTGTCGACGAGTTTTCGATGGTAGATATTTGGCTAGCTAACAACTTATTTAAAGCAATACCTGATGATATGCAAGTATTATTAGTTGGAGATGAAGACCAATTACCATCTGTTGGACCAGGTCAGGTACTTTCTGACTTACTTCGAAGTGAATTATTACCTTCTGTCCGTTTAAATGAGGTATACCGTCAACAGGAAGGATCGAAGATAATACAACTCGCTCATCATATTAAAAATGATACTTGCAATCGATCTGAATTAAAAAATGATCAAGATTTCAGTTTTATTCCTTGCCAAGAGCACCATATGATTGATGTTATAACAAAAATATATATAAAAGCTAAAGATAAGGGTATTGATTTAAAAAATATTCAAGTACTTGCACCAATGTATCGTTCACAAGCCGGAATTACAATCATTAATAAATCTTTACAACAATTAATTAACCCTAAAAATTCCAGAAAAAGAGAGAAGAAATTTAATGATGTCACATATCGAGTAGGCGATAAGGTAATTCAATTAGTAAACCAACCTGAAGATGGGGTTTTTAATGGCGATATTGGAGAAATCGTAGCGATATTTGAAGAAGATGAGAATAAAGATCACAAAGAGCAACTGGTTATTTTGTTTGAGGATAAAGAAGTAGCCTATGAACGCAAAGACTACGTGAACTTTATGCATGCCTATTGTATTTCCATCCATAAATCTCAAGGAAGTGAATTTCCAATCGTAATACTGCCTGTTGTAGCAGGCTATAACCGGATGTTAAGAAAGAATTTACTTTATACGGCTATTACAAGAGGAAAACGCTCGTTGATTATTTGTGGTCAGCCAGAAGCCTTCTTACGCGGGGTTCAAACGAAGGATACAAATATAAGGTATACTTCATTGAAACACTTATTAATAGAAAGATTTGATTATCCTGATCAAACACCTAGAATGGATCCGGGTGAAGAGGATATTAGTCCATATGATTTCATGTAAGAATTTTTCCCCATTATGATGTATATTTTTTAAAATTTGGGTAAAACTAGCATAATAATTTAACTTGTATTAGGAGTTGTTATTATGTTGCAATGCCCAAATTGTAAAAGTAAGGATATAGGAAAAATTGGTTCACAACAATTTTATTGTTGGTCTTGTTTCATTGAAATGACAGTGATGGGCAATAAACTAACAGTCCATCAAGTGGAAGCAGACGGCTCTTTGAGTTCATTAAATGATTTATTCACTGAGGATCAAAGAAAAATTAATTAATCCTTAGCAATAAAAACAGATACGATTTTTGCTAAGGAGAGAGAGAGATGTTTAGCAATAACAAAGCAATTAATTTTCTAATATGGAACCTCACTGGAATATTTACGTTTTTATTTATCTATTTGCTCGTAAAACTGTTCCCTTTCTACGGAACTGTTTTTTCATTTTTATGGCATTTGTTTTTACCCTTTATTATCGCTTGTTTAATTGCCTATTTACTTTATCCGGTAATTCAGAAAATACATCAGTACAATATACCAAAGGGGTTAGCCATCCTTTTTATTTATATAATATTTTTTGGTGGGTTAGCAGGCATTATTTATAGTGTATATCCAGCTGTTATTCATGAATTAAAAGATCTTAACAAGCATTTACCACATTTAATTCAAATGTATGAGGATTTGATCTATCAATTGTATGAATCTACATCTTTCTTGCCCGAGACGGTTCACAATAAGTTAGATAATCTAATTATTAAACTTGAAACATCTTTAGAAAATTTATTAGAAAAGTTATTAGGTGGCGTTACGAAGATATTTGATCTGATTGTATTTCTTACCGTTATACCTGTCTTAGTATTTTATATTCTTAAAGACTATAATCAAATAAGGAATTTTTTAAAAAACTTTATACCAAAAAAATACCGAAATCAATCAAATAAAGTATTACATGCAATTAATCAAAACTTAGGAAATTATATACGGGGGCAATTGCTTGTTTCTTCATTTGTAAGCTTAGCTACTCTAATAGCATTTCACTTATTGAACATTAAGTATGCTTTATTGTTAGCAATAATCATGGGACTTACAAATATAATACCTTATTTCGGGCCAATAATTGGAGCGATACCCGCAGTTGCCATTACATTGACAATGTCCGGGAAATTAATTATATTAGTTTTACTAGCTATTTTTGTCATTCAGTTAATAGAGAGTAATTTACTGTCACCATATATTGTAGGAAAAAGTATAAATATCCATCCGATTGCGATTATCTTTGCATTATTATTAGGCGGGCAATTAAGTGGAGTAATTGGTATGATATTAGCTGTGCCAATACTAACCATCTTAAATGTCTTGACTAAACACATATGGCAATTTAGACGTGAGCATTGACTTTTTTTTGAAATTTACCTACAATGTTTCATATCTAAAAGGAGATATATATTAAGAAAACCTTTGTATAATTTTAAAACGTTGAAAGTTCTAAGTACATAGATGAATTATTATTTAAAGAGAGGGATTTTCTAAGGCTGCGAAAAATCCTAAATAAGGTTCTATGGAAAGCTAAACTGAAGTACGGCTAATCCCCGTCGGTGTCACACCGTTACGATGCTCAAAGTGATGAACGCATGTAGTTTCGTTCATAAATAGGGTGGTACCGCGACCAAATCTCGTCCCTGCAAGTATATTCGCAGAGAGGAGATTTTTTATTTTTATTAACTAACATATATGTGATTTTATGGAGGTAAAGGAAATGAAAACATTAACATCTTCACAAATTAGGCAGATGTTTTTAGACTTTTTTAAAGAAAAAGGACATCAGATTGAACCAAGTGCATCCCTAGTACCAAAAGAGGACCCTACTTTATTATGGATCAATAGTGGCGTGGCTACACTAAAAAAGTATTTTGATGGTCGAATAATACCAGAGAATCCCCGCATCGTAAATGTACAAAAATCGATTCGGACGAATGATATTGAGAATGTCGGATATACCGCAAGGCACCACACTTTTTTTGAAATGCTAGGTAATTTTTCTATTGGTAACTATTTTAAAAAAGAAGCAATAGAGTGGGCATGGGAATTTCTAACTAGTGATAAATGGATAGGATTTGATCCGGAATTACTTTCCGTAACGGTACATCCTGAAGATGATGAGGCATTTGATATCTGGCTTAAAGATATTCAATTGCCTGAAGAACGCATTATACGATTAGAAGAAAATTTTTGGGATATTGGCGAGGGACCAAGTGGCCCAAACACTGAAATATTCTATGATCGCGGGGAAGTTTATGGAAATGATAAAGGGAATCCGGAATTATATCCTGGCGGGGAAAATGAACGATACTTAGAAATTTGGAATTTAGTTTTTTCTCAATATAATCATAATCCGGATGATACATATACTCCCCTACCAAAAAAGAATATAGATACAGGTATGGGACTTGAGCGAATTGTATCTGTTATTCAAGATGTACCTACTAATTTTGAAACAGACTTATTTTTGCCAATTATTCATCAAACCGAGAAGCTAGCCCAAAAAAAATATGGCAAAGATCGCCAAGATGATACAGCCTTTAAAGTTATTGCTGATCATATAAGAACAGTAACTTTTGCGATTGGTGACAGTGCGCTTCCATCCAATGAAGGAAGGGGCTATGTATTAAGGAGATTAATTCGACGTGCGGTGCGTTTTGCTAAGCAGATCGGAATTGACAAACCATTTATGTATAAGCTAGTAGCTACTGTGGGAGAAATAATGAAGGATCCCTATCCGGAAATCAGCAAGAAAAAAGAATATATTGAAAATATTATTAAACATGAGGAAGAACGATTTCATGAAACACTACATGCTGGATTAGAAATATTAGAATCCATCTTAGAAAGAGAAAAAAAGAACGGGAAAACTATTTTTCCTGGCGTGGAAGTGTTCCGACTCTATGATACGTATGGATTTCCGAAAGAGCTGACAGAGGAGTATGTCGCTGAACATGGTTTTTCCATCGATAAGGCAGGTTTCCAGGAAGAAATGGAAAAACAGCGGGAGCGAGCAAGGAATGCACGCCAGCAAGTTGATTCCATGCACGTACAAGATGAACTGTTAGGTGATCTTGAAGTAGAAAGTAAGTTTATTGGGTATAGTCAACAAGAAACAAACACGGTTATATCGACAATTATTACCAATCAACAAATTACAAATTCTGCTGATGAGGAAGAAGAAGCATACATTATATTACAAGAAACTCCTTTCTATGCAGAGAGTGGTGGACAAATTGGCGATCAAGGATGGATTTATACTGATCATGCTGCTGCTTATGTAAAAGATGTGCAAATAGCACCAGAAGGACAACATATTCATCGTGTAAAAATAACAGAAGGAAGATTGCAAACAGATGATAAAGTAACCGCAATTGTAGAGAAAGAATTTCGAAATGGAGTGGTGAAAAATCATACAGCAACACATCTACTTCATCAAGCGCTCAAAGATGTATTAGGAGAGCATGTAAATCAAGCAGGTTCGCTTGTAAGACCTGATCGCCTACGATTTGATTTTACTCATTTTGGAACGGTTCAAACAGATGAATTAGAACGTATTGAGCAAATCGTTAATGGGAAAATTTGGGATTCGTTGTCACTTATTATTGATCGAAAACAGATAGAAGAAGCTAAAGCGATGGGAGCAATGGCTTTATTCGGAGAAAAATATGACAGTATTGTCCGCGTTGTTCAAATTGGTGATTACAGTATTGAATTATGTGGAGGATGTCACGTACAAAACACTGCTGAAATAGGGTTATTTAAGATTATCAGTGAAAGTGGAATTGGAGCTGGGACAAGAAGAATTGAGGCTGTTACAAGTAAGAATGCATATAAGTATGTTAATGAAAAGTTACATTTGCTACAAACATCTGCGCAACTTTTAAAAGTAAAAGAAGAAAATATTCCAGATCGGCTTCATAGTCTGTTTATCGAAATGAAAGAGGGACAAAAAGAAAATGAATCTTTAAATTCAAAATTAGCTAATATGGAAGCCTCTACAATATTAGATCAAACAAAAACAATAAACGATGTACAAGTACTAGCACAAAAAGTTCAAGCAAAAGACATGAATCAACTCCGTAAGATGGTAGACGATTTAAAACAAAAGATGGGTTCAGGCGTTATCTTACTAGCGGCTGAAAACAATCAAAAAGTACAGTTGGCTTCTGGTATATCCAAAGACTTAATTGACCGCGGATTTCATGCTGGTAAACTCATTAAACATGCAGCACAAGTTTGCGGCGGGGGTGGCGGAGGCCGTCCAGACATGGCACAGGCAGGAGGAAAAAATCCTCAAAAAATTAATGAGGCATTAAATGCAGTTAAAGAATATGTGGAAAATAAATAACCTTCTTCAGTGAGTAGCTTAATTACTTGGTTTAATAGGAAAAGTTTGTATTCTATTCTTCAAATATATATATTAATTCGCGTAAACATGTTAGAATAATGGGAGAATGCAAAGCTTGAAATGAGGTGTCACTATGGGATCTATTGATAAAACGATGAAACTTAATTTTTCAGAAGACCCGTTTGATGAAGATATTAAAGAGATTCTTTTTACTGTCCATGAAGCATTGAAAGAAAAAGGGTATAATCCCATTAATCAGATTGTAGGTTACTTATTATCAGGCGACCCTGCTTATATCCCAAGGTATAGAGATGCTCGTAATTTAATCCGTAAAGTCGAACGTGATGAAGTGATTGAAGAATTAGTGAAATTTTATTTAGAACAGCAAAAGGAAAAATAAATGAAAATAATTGGGTTAGATGTTGGATCAAAAACAATTGGAGTAGCTATAAGCGATGCACTTGGCTGGACTGCCCAAGGACTTACAACGATCAAATGGGATGAGAATGATATACATTCAGCAGATGAAACATTAAAGAAAATCATATTGGAACATGAAATTGGGAAAGCTGTTATAGGGTTGCCTAAAAATATGAATGGCACAATTGGAGAACGCGGCACAGCTTCACAACTCTATGCAGAACATGTGAAAAACACGCATCACATCCCAGTCGTGCTATGGGACGAGCGGTTATCAACAATAGCTGCTGAGAGAGTATTATTAGTAGCAGACATGAGTAGAAATAAAAGAAAAAAAGTGATTGATAAAGTTGCTGCGGCTGTAATATTACAAGGGTATCTCGATCAAAAAGGATAAAGGGGTGAAATGATGTCACTTGAAGAAAAAGAACGAATTATCATTCCGGATGAAAATGGTGAAGAACATTTATTTGAAGTATTATTTACATTTGATGTGGATGAAACCAAACAATCGTATATTGCATTAGTTCCCGCTGAGCAACAAGATGATGAAGAAGTAGAAGTTTATGCTTTCAGGTACGAAGAAAAGGATAATGATGATAATGATTTATCACTTCTTCCTATAGAATCTGATGAAGAGTGGGATATAGTTGAAGAAATGCTTCACACATTAGCAGAAGAACAAGATATAGAGTAATATGGAATATTACTTGAATGAATAAATAGGTTTAGCTGATGTCAGCAAAAGGCATCAGCCTTTTCCTTATCTTACATAGGTACAGCTATTAAATAAATAATGATTACCCCTTCAAACATCGTGATTTTATTCTGGCTTATCTTTTCCTTTTTTAGTATAATAGACCAGATGATAGAGGGGGGGATGCTGTTTGTCGAAGAAAAAAAAGACAAACATTGATAAAAACAGCCTAATCACTCGAATAGAAGAAATTAAAACAGTACGTAAAATAGTAGGTATTATTATCATAGCTTTGGTTGTAATACTTACTATTGGAAGTATATCAGGTTTTCTATATGTAAAATCTGCCTTAAAACCTGTAGACCCGGATAGTACAAAAAAGATCAAAGTTGAAATACCAATGGGATCATCAACTTCTGATATTGCTAAAATTTTAGAGGATAAAGGCATTATAAAAGATAGTCGTGTTTTCCGCTTTTATATAAAATTTAAAAATGAATCAGAATTTCAAGCTGGAAATTATACACTTACACAAGATTTATCAATCGATGAAGTTATAAAGTCTCTTAAAAGCGGTAAGGTTAAAAAAGAACCTATTTATACCGTAACAATACCAGAAGGTAAATCAATCGAACAAATGGCTAAGATTTTTTCCAGTAAATTAGGATTTAAAAAGAAAGCGTTTATAGATAAAATGAAAGATCAAGCTTATATAGAGAAGTTAATGGATCGTTATCCAAAACTTTTAACGGAAGACATTTTAAATCCTGATATTAGATTTCCTTTAGAAGGTTATTTATTTGCTGCAACTTATAACTTTTATGAAGAGGAACCGACAGTCGAAGCTGTTATTGACAAAATGCTTAAAAAATCGAATGAAGTAATAACGCCACATCTTAATGATATTAAAAAGCAAAATCTTACTGTTCATGAGGCAGTTACAATGGCGTCATTGATTGAAAATGAATCAGCAACAAAAAAACAACGAAAAAAAATAGCTGGAGTATTTTATAACCGTTTGGAGGATGAAATGAAACTGCAAACAGACCCGACGGTTCTCTATGCGTTAGGGAAGCATAAAGACAAGGTTTTATTAAAAGATTTAGAAGTTGATTCACCTTATAATACGTACCAGATAAAAAACCTTCCAATTGGACCAATATCAAATTTCTCAGAAAACTCATTTGAAGCGACAATACATCCGGAAGATACAGATTATAAGTATTTTTTGCATGATGAAAATGGAAACATTCATTATTCTAAAACACATAAAGAACATGTAAAATTAAAAGAAAAATATATTAAATAAGCATTTCAGGAAGTGTGATTCTCTTTTCACATTTCCCGTTTTTTTGAACATATTTAAAATATGAGTCAGTAGGAAATTAACGGAATATAGTATAAATGAGGCTAAGAGTGAGATGGATGAATATTTATTACACTATATAAGTAAAACTTTGCCCGCAAAAGCAGAGTGGGTAAAGGAAATTGAAAAAAAGGCAAAAGAAGATAACGTACCAATAATGGACGAAATCAGTATTGAATTTCTTATGCAATTAATAAGATTATCGAAACCAAATAAAATACTGGAAATAGGATCAGCGATCGGTTATTCAGCATTACGCATGCAAGAAGCATATCCAAAAACTAAAATAACTACGATTGAACGAGATGAGAATCGTGTGCAGCAGGCAATTAAAAATATTGAAAAAAGCCATCAGTCAGACAACATACATGTCATACATGGTGATGCATTAAATGAAATAAATAATTTGGCGGCGAGAAATGAACAATTTGATGTGATTTTCATTGATGCTGCTAAAGGACAATATAAACGTTTTTTTGAGCTATCTAGTTCACTTATAAAGCCAACAGGACTCATTATAACAGACAATGTATTGTTTAAAGGTCTAGTAGCTAATCCAAATAGGGGATCATCAAGACTAGATAAAATTGCAAAAAAAATTCATGCTTATAACGAATGGCTTGTAAACCATCATAATTTCACAACTTCTATTGTTCCGATCGGAGATGGCGTTGCTATTAGTATTAAAAAATAGAGGGGGATCCGGCATCATGCAGAAAAAGCCAGTCGTTATTGGTGTTGCAGGTGGAAGTGGAAGTGGTAAGACATCTGTTACACGCTCTATATGCCGACGTTTTTCCGATAAGACAATTCTTGTAATTGAACAGGATTATTATTATAAAAATCAAAGTCATCTGCCGTTTGAGGAAAGATTAAACACGAATTATGATCACCCACTAGCATTTGATAATGATTTATTAATACAACATATTCATGCATTATTGAATCAAGAACCTGTAGAAAAACCCGTATACGACTATAAGACCCATACACGCTCCAATAAAGTCATTCCAGTGGAGCCAAAAGAAGTTATCATCTTAGAAGGAATACTTATATTAGAAGATCCACGTTTGGTTGATTTAATGGATATCAAAGTGTTTGTTGATACGGATGCAGATTTAAGGATTATAAGACGTCTGGAAAGGGATATAAAAGAACGTGGTAGAAATTTAGATTCCGTTATCGACCAATATATAAACAGTGTCAGACCGATGCATCTACAATTTGTAGAGCCAACTAAACGTTATGCTGATATCATTATTCCCGAAGGCGGACAAAATCAGGTTGCGATTGACATTATGGCAACCAAAATAGAAACAATCTTATTAAAAAATCGCACAAAATAGCAATTTGAAAAAAGGGATTGAAAATTTTAAAAAAATCTGCCATAGTAATGGTTAGCGAATTTGAATGATATATTATAGACAACAATACTTTTTCTCAGCAAACATTCATTGGTTGCTATATAGTCTATTGGAGAGAATTTTTACTTAAATGTTTTAAAATTGGTTTATTATACTATATAACTAAAGGAGTTGTTTTCGATGGCAATAGAAAAAAGTTATTATATGACACAAGAGGGGAAAGAAAAATTAGAGGAAGAGCTACATTACTTGAAAACTGAAAAACGACAAGAAGTTGTTGAACGCATAAAAATAGCTCGTGACTTTGGAGATCTATCGGAAAACTCTGAGTATGATGCAGCAAAAGATGAACAAGCTTTTGTGGAAACCCGTATCTCTCAAGTAGAAAAAATGATCCGTAACGCAGTAATCATAGAGAATGATAATGAGAATCCTGACATTGTCTCTTTAGGAAAATCGGTAACATTTACAGAATTACCAAACGGAGAAGAGGAAACATATACAATTGTAGGAAGTGCGGAAGCAGATCCTTTTTCAGGTAAGATATCAAATGATTCACCAATGGCAAAAAGCTTGCTTGGCCAAGGAAAAGGGGACGAAGTAACTGTTTCTACTCCTGGTGGAGAAATTCAAGTGAAAATTATAAGTGTTAATTAAGCTGAAAGTATACAGCAAAAGGGCAGAGAAAGTTTCTTCTGCCTTTTTTTATGTAACTTTAACATGTAGGTTAGGTATTTTATGAAAGAATTAAGCTTTAAATTTACAAATAAGCCCAGTTCATATAATATAGTAAACGGAGGTGGAGAAAATAGTGAATGCTGAAAGAAAAGATTCTCGTATCGATAAATTTGAGAAACGCAGAAAAACTACTAAATCAATTACATTATTGATCATAATAGGGGCTGCTCTTATTATTCTTTTACTGTTCATATGGATTTTTGGGGGAAGCGATAAAGAATCGGAAGTCCCTGATGAAGCATCTAATGAAATTCAACGTAATGATAATGAATCAAACGATTTAATAATTGAAGATGACACAGATGAGGACGTTAAAGAGGAAAAAGATACAAATAATAATGAAAAAGAAGCAATAAATGAAGATAAAGATAAAGAAAAAGATAGCGAAGAAAAGAATAAAGATAAAAAGGAAGAAGAGGAAGAAGATAAGGATGCAGAAAAAAACCATGAAGTAGAAACGGAACAGGTAGAGTCACCAGATGATAATGTATCGAAAGCCTATAAAGGTGACTGGAAACCTATTGAAACAGAGCAATCAGGCCAGCATACGACAAATTACGATGATGAAAGTCAGGACCGGAAAGAAATGGAAAAAGCGATTAAATCAGTAACAGGCTTGGATGATGATATGATTTTATGGTGGGTCGGAAATGACGGCGATCAACAAAAAGTGGTTGCTACAGTATCCCCTTCTGATAATTCCAAAACCTATCGCGTCTACCTATCTTGGATTGATAATAATGGCTGGAAGCCAACAAAGGTTGAGGAATTAAAAGTAAATGATAAAAGATAACAAAGCAACTGGAGGGAAAAATAGTGACCATTGGGATTATTGGTGCAATGGATGAAGAAATTGCACTCTTATTAGAAAATATGGAAAATCAAAAAGAGATTTCCGTAGCTAATTGTTTATTTGTTCAAGGTACAATGTTTAATAAGGATATTGTGTTATTAAAATCAGGTATTGGCAAAGTAAATGCTGCTATGTCTACAACAATTATGCATGAGCGTTTCACGCCTTCGCATGTTATCAACACTGGATCAGCTGGAGGTTTTGCAGAACAGCTAGAAGTCGGCGATGTTGTCATTTCTAGTCAAGTAGTTCATCATGATGTTGATGCTACTGCATTTAATTATAAATATGGACAAGTACCTGGTATGCCGGAAACGTACACGGCAGATGCAACATTAATTACGAAAGCCAAAAACGCCGTAGAAGAAATGGGAATTAATTTTTCCGAGGGCATGATTGCCACAGGAGATTCGTTTATGGAAGATCCTGCACGCGTAGCTTTGATAAATAGTAAATTTCCCACAATGATTGCTGCTGAAATGGAAGCTGCAGCAATAGCACAAGTTTGTTACCAATTTGACAAACCATTTGTTGTTATACGTGCGCTATCCGATATTGCAGGTAAACAATCTTCTATCACATTTGATGAATTTTTGGACGAAGCAGCTGCAAATGCGGCAAAAATCATCATATCTATGATCAAATATTTGTGATATAAATTTCCGTGCGTTGCTTTATTCAAAGTATATGATTCAAAGAGAATTTAGCTAATGAGAAAATTAAAATGTTCATTAAAAAAATGAGCGGGGAATATATCATACAACCCACGCTCATTTTTATGTTCTATTCTTTATGCTCATCTCGATAATAGGCACGAAATACCTTCATTAAAGCTCTCTTTTCAATACGTGATACATAACTTCTAGATATATTTAA
>Ga0079226_10000396_pt1 | contig 29988 bp, 26 predicted proteins | sample Poulit2014_FD_76345 | JGI IMG/M metagenome (GOLD analysis project Ga0079226, IMG submission 76345) | Agricultural soil microbial communities from Georgia to study Nitrogen management - Poultry litter 2014 | ecosystem: Environmental > Terrestrial > Soil > Agricultural land | place: USA: Georgia...
CAATAAATCGTGGACATCTAACGCGATATCACCTGTACCCGGTGGTAAGTCGAGTAATAAATAATCGATGTCACCCCACTCTACTTCTTTAAGGAAGTTGTTTAACATTTTTCCTAACATTGGCCCGCGCCAAATAATTGGAGCGTTATCTTCAACAAAGAAGCCCATCGAGATAACTTTAACACCGAAACGTTCCGGTGGATAAATAACGTCTCCGCGAACGACTGGGCGATCTTCAATTCCCATCATATCAGGTACACTGAAACCATATATATCTGCGTCGATTATACCGACTTTTTTACCAAGGCGCATAAGCGACATGGCTAAGTTAACTGTGACAGTTGATTTACCAACGCCACCTTTTCCACTTGCTATCGCAATATATTTAGGTTGTTTACTTCTCCCTAAAATCGATGTATCTTCTTCCTCCGTCGGTTGGTATTTTGCAATAACATCCTCTGGTAATTGTTCAAATCTTAACCCGACTGTACGAGCACCATTTCGCTTTAAAATTGCAACAAGCTCCTGCTGCAAATCCATTTGCTCTGCTGAATTCGGATTACTTATCGCTAGTTTAACACTAACGTGACGTTTCTCTTCGTTTACCTTAATCTCTATAATTCCACCTGTCTCCTCAAATGAGGTCTGTAAAAATGGATCGTTGACAGGATTAATTAACGCTATGACTCCTTCTTTCGAAAGCATTAAAAGCACCGTCCCTTTGGCTGAAATTTATTTCGCTATGATTACATTTTTAGTATATCATAACTTTATTGAAATCTAAGTGATTTGATTTTGAATGATAGCTTGTCAACATTTATTATAAACGAAATTAGAATTTTTTACATACATTCAGATTAGACGGTACATTAACCATACAAACGCAAACGCCTAAATGGTAAATTGTAACTCTTGAGTATATAGGAAACATTCCGTTCCCATACCAATTTATGTATTTCTCTTATCAAAACCTTAGCAACCCTAACATATTACTCATCTTCAGTTTCTAGAAGTGGGTCCTCGACATAACGAAGCATACCCTTATAAATGCTTGCGGCCAGTTGTTGTTGATATTTCGTTTGCTTTAATAATTCTCGCTCTTCTTCATTGGATAAAAAGCCAATTTCAACTAGCGCACCGGGAACTTTTGCGTGCTTTAACAAATAAATATGATCTAATTGCAACGGAACACGATCCGTATTTTCCATATTAAGAATTAATTCATCTTGAATTGTAGTGGCTAATTGTTTATTTTGTTGAAATCGGGGATAAAAGAACGTCTGCGCCCCACGCCAACGTTTTGACGGTAAAGAATTTAAGTGAATTGAAATGAAAAAGTCAACGTTTTTCTCATGAATAAATTGTAAACGGCGACGAATATCTTGTGATTTTCTATTGGAAAAACCACGCATTTGATCATCAGCCAAATCCGTATCCGTTTCTCTCGTTAAATATACGATTGCACCCGCCTGTTCCAAATAATTACGAACCATTTCTGCTACCGCTAACGTAATTGTTTTTTCTTCTGTTTTTTCTGGATCACTTCCGACGGCGCCACCATCTTGTCCACCATGTCCAGGGTCTATGACAATCACTTCACCCGCTAGCGGCAATTGTTCAACCATAAACAATGTTTGTTTAACTTGTGAAGGGAGTATAATAACAACGATTAACAATCCAAATCCGAGCAACCAAAACATCATTTTTAATATTTTCTCCACGTTTTTTCTCCTTATTTTTTCTTATTATTATATTTATGAGAAAATACACGTAATGATGAGTACATGCCCTAAATAAAATGATTCCTAATTTTAAAGTGTGCTATAATATAGAGTAATTACAAGGTTCAGATTTCCGAAGAAAGGAGGTCATATATCGTTGACAAGAAAGTTATGGTTCCAAGTAGCTATCGCTATATTATTATTTCTACTAATCGTTATATTTTCCGTACAAGTTAACTGGCTTTTTGAACCAATTTTAATTGTGATTAAAACGATTTTCATCCCTCTGTTAATTGGAGGTGTTTTATTTTACATAACTGTTCCAATTCAAAATTTTTTAGAAAAATACAAGTTCCCTAGATGGGGTAGTATCATCGTCATTTTTTTATTGTTAATTGCAGCAGTTTGGGTAGCCATCGCGATTGTCGGTCCGCCAATTACGGAGCAAATCACTCTTTTATTTAAAAGTATTCCTTCAATCGTATCTGAAACTGAACTACTCGCTTTACAATTAATCGAACAAATAGGTGATTTACCTGAATGGGCAAAAACAGAAATCAACAAACTGACGGAATCAATTAAATCTTTCTCAGTTGAATTCGGAAAAATAGCCGTACAGTTCTCACAATCAATTATTTCAGGGACTTTCCAAGGTGTCATCATTGCGATTTTATCTCCATTTTTCCTATTTTTTATGTTGAAAGATCATGAAAAATTTCGACCGGCTGTCACGAGAATTTTTTCTGGGGAAACAAAAAATTGGATTGAAAAAACATTAAAAGATATTGATGAAGTATTACGACTCTATATTCAAGGACAACTATTAATTAGTTTCATATTAGCGGTCATGTTATATATCGGTTATCTTATTATGGGGCTTAATTTCCCGCTATTATTAGCCGTTTTCGCCTTTTTTATGAATGTGATTCCTTTTATCGGTCCGTGGATTGCGTTTATTCCTGCGCTAATTATCGGGGTAATTCAAGATCCAATTATGGTCGTTTGGGTGTCGCTCATTACATTAGCCGCTAACCAAATTGATGCTAATTTAATAACTCCTAATATTATGGGGAAAACACTTAAAATTCACCCGTTAACGATTATTACAGTTTTGCTAGCTGCAGGCAAAATCGCTGGATTTTTCGGTATTTTACTCGCCGTTCCGGGCTATGCAATTGGTAAGGTAATTGTTTCAAACATTTATGACAAACGTAAAGAAATTAAATTATCTGCGAATAAACACGTCTAAAACTGAAAATTGCCTACTAACAGCAGGCAATTTTTTATTTATTTTATTTTTAGTCAAACATTGTCGCCCATTGATGCGCATCGCGTACGAGTTTCATTAAAGTTGTCTCATCAATATTAAGTAAATTTAGATGATGATTTATGCACTTAATATCAAACGACTCCAATGCTACTGCCACATCTAAATATGGCTTAATTTCTGTTTCGTTTCCTAATAATGTTTCTGTAATTGTCTCAGATAGTGATAGTTGCGGAATGATATCTTCAAGACTACTTTGCATAATCGAGTCGATTAATGAAAATAAGCCCGTCAAAAAGTATTCATCTGCATTCGCTTTCCATTTGTGTTTAGCCATTAATTCAATTAATTTTGCACGAACTAATGAACATTCAACAAGTGCCTTTTTTCTTCCCCGACCTTCTCCAACTCCCAAGTCTCTTAGTAGCAAAATACGTAGCCATCGTTTCGATTCAGTCAATCCCATCATCATAATCGCCTGATTAATTGATTTTATTTGATGCGGGATATCGAATGTTAACGAATTTATATAACGTAGTAATTTATACGATAATGACACGTCCCGCATAAACAATTCCGTTATTTTTTCTACACTCGGTTCTAGCTCATTAAATTCTTTTATTAGTTGAAGGTGTAATAGATAATTTGCAGGAATTTCAGTACCTTTTATTACTTCTGGTTGGGAAAAATAAAACCCTTGAAATAATAAATATCCATGTCGTTTCGCTTCATCATAATCTAGTTTCGTTTCGATTTTTTCAGCGAGTAACGTAATATGACGATATTGTTTTGCTAACGTTTCAATATTACGCCTATCAAATGGTTTTGTATTTAAAAAATCAACCTTAATTATATTCACTTTCTGAAATAACTGCGGAAGCACTGTATGGTCATTAACTTGTCTGAATGAAAAATCATCTAATGCTATTTTAAAGCCTCGTTTTCGTAGTTTACTAATCGTCTTGATAACGCCTTCATTAATTTTAACATCTTCTAACAATTCAATAATAACGAAACGAGGATCTAATTGTTCAACTATGTCTTTTTTTAAAGAGAGTTGAGAAAAATTAATAAAGGACTTTGTTTGCCCAACTAAACGATCAATTCCAATGGTTAAAAAAGTATTAACTAATAGTTCTATCGTTGCTTGTTCTGGATTAACTTCTTGGGGAAATGTATTAATCATACTATTACGATACAATAATTCATAGCCAAATATATTTCCTGTACAATCAAAGATTGGTTGTCTACCAACATAAACAGTTATTTTTTCCATTTATTTATTCACCTATTCTATTAGCTTTCCAAGGTTTAATTAGTTCGAAATGACTGATTCTGAATTAAGCATTATGTCTTACATTATATATGCTAGCAAACATAAAGTGAACTTTATTATTAGTCGTAATTTTACAACAAATTATTCTATGGATAAAAAAACACCTTTATGCAGATAGGTTTGAATCTACCCGCATAAAAGTGATTAATTGCTAATCATAATTATATTAAATTAAGCAGGATTTGCTTGTAAATCGATAATGATTTCTATATCATCACCGACTAAAACGCCACCCGTTTCTAATGCTTGGTTCCATGTTAAATCAAATTCTTTACGGGAAATCTTTGTCGACGCTTCAAAACCAACGACTGCAGCTCCCCATGGATTTGTTCCTTCGCCTAAATATACAACATTGAATGTTGTTTCCTTCGTAACACCTTTAATCGTTAAATTTCCTGTTAACGCATATTCATTATCAGAAGTTTTAGTAATATTCGTTGATTCAAACGTCATGTTTGGATATTTTTCTACTTCAAAAAAGTCTGCTGACCGTAAGTGATTGTCGCGGTCTTCATTATTAGTTGAAATTGACTCAATTCCTACTCTGAATTTAATTTTACTGTTTTCTAATTCTGTAGGATTCCCCTCAATTGTTCCTTCAATATCACTAAAGTCTCCCCTAACTTTTGAAACCATCATATGCCTTACAGTGAAACCAACATTCGTATGTGTGACATCTACATTCCATTTACTCATCTATCCAATCTCTCCCTTTAATTATTGAAAATATACCTTGAATTAAAATATCTCTAAATCAATCTATTTATTACTCTAATATTTTTTTCGAATTTCGTCAAGATGTTAGCTCAGGTGTTCCACACGGACAAAAGTCGGTTCTTGGCATATTAATAAACTACCTTCAGTCCACTACTAAATAACTATTTCGAAAACAGTAGTTTTTAGCCATTAAAAGTGGTATAATGGTAAATACTAGTTTTAAATAATTAGTCTTTCGCTTTCAGAAATGGGTGAAACCTTTTATAAATTACATTAACAGAAAGGGTAGATAGTATGAGTAAGAAGAAACTTTTTATGTCGGTTACTGCTACAGCAGTCATAGCCTCATCATTAGTCCATGCACAAGAAGCAAATGCATCATCTTACACAGTAAAGCAAGGTGATTCGTTATGGTCTATCTCACAGCGATACGATGCTACTGTTGCACAATTAAAATCGTGGAACAACTTATCTAGTGATTTAATAAGGCCTAATCAAATAATTAAAGTAGCAAACAGCGGTAGTAAAAACACTAATAGTTCTTCATCCTCAACAAATAGTTCACATGGACAGACATCTAGTACATACATAGTGAAAAAGGGAGATAACCTAAGTACAATTGCGGCTGCACATGGAATCTCTTTAACTAATTTAATGAAATGGAATAACTTAGATACAACATTAATTTTCCCTGGCGATAAATTACAAGTGAGTAAAGGTACTAGTAGTAATGGTAGTAGCAATAGTGGTAATAATAATTCTAGTTCTTCTAACTCAAGCTCTACTAATAATGCAAGAACATATACTGTCAAAAGTGGCGATAACTTAAGTAATATTGCAGCTGCTCATGGGGTTTCAGTGAGTAATTTAAAGAGCTGGAACAATTTAAAGTCCGATTTAATTCATCCAGGTGATCGTTTAGCCGTGTCAAAGAATGGGGCGAATCAATCATCTGGTAGCTCAACGAACAATTCAGGAAATAGTAGTTCAAATAACTCAAATAGTGCATCTAATAGCCCTAACACCTCGGCAAAAACATACACCGTTAAATCTGGTGATAACTTGAGTAATATTGCGGCTGCACATGGTATTTCCTTAAATAATTTAAAACAATGGAACAATATAACGTCGCATATTATTTATCCTGGTGACCGTTTAATCGTTAGTCAGGGAGGGAGTTCATCTAGCAATGGACAAGCCTCATCACCACCTTCTAGTTCAAGCTCTAGCTCGAGTTCCCAAATTAATAATTTAATCAATAAAGCGAAATCCGCACTCGGTGTAAAATATACTTGGGCTGGTAGTTCACTATCTACTGGATTTGATTGTAGTGGATTTATTTATTGGGCATTTAAAGAATCCGGACAAAACATCGGACGTTATTCTACTGATGGCTACTATAACCGATCGTTCATTGTCAATAAACCAGAAGTTGGAGATTTAGTATTCTTTGAAAACACATACCGACGAGGCATTTCACATATGGGGATTTATTTAGGTAACAATCAATTTATTCATGCGGGATCTTCGACGGGTGTTACTATCGCTAACGTTAACAATTCTTATTGGCAAAAACATTTTCATAGTTTCAAAAGATTCTATTAACATTTAATAGGATAAAATTTATAAGCGCACACGGAAATTAAGCGAAATACGTAACACTTTTAAATTATGCAAATATATAATTAATATTAAAACGGGTACTGAATCGTATGGGTTTGGTACCTTTTTTAATTGCCCTGAAAGAACATGCCACTATCGAAATTTGACATACTTGTAGACGGTAGGGCGTCCTTGCGTCTACAACTTTCGGGATTTGACATACTTGTAGACGGTAGAACGTCCTTGCGTCTACAACTTTCGAAATTTGACATACTTGTAGACGGTAGAGCGTCCTTGCGTCTATAATTTTTGCATCCGTCGCATCCATTAGATGAAGTTATTGTAATCTAAGGTAATTGCATTCAAGGAGAATCTGTTATGGAATTTTGACTCTCTTTCTTATTTTCATAAAGTACACTATTTTAATGAGCTAAAATGCAAATGTCATTGCTAATTAAAAACGAGAGAATATGCTGAATTGCTATACCCAGCTATCCTCTCCGCTCTTTTTACATATTATATTAATTTTTCATGCGTGGGTCCATGGCGTCCCGTAAGCCGTCCCCCATTAAATTAAATCCAAGCACTGTAAACATAATTGCTAATCCGGGGAAAATCATCGTCCAAGGGGCTGATTGTAAGTAGTCTTTCGAATCTGCTAACATTTTCCCCCACTCAGGTGTTGGCGGCTGTGCACCAAGACCTAAAAATCCTAACGCTGCCGCTTCTAAAATAGCTGTCGCAATCGCAAGTGTTCCTTGTACGATTACCGGAGCCATTGAGTTCGGTAATATATGTGAAAACAAAATTCGAATGTCCTTTAACCCGACAGCCCGTGCTGCCATAATGTATTCATCTTCTTTTATGCTAAGGACACGCGAGCGAATTAATCTCCCGAAATTAGGGACGTTAATAACTGCAATCGCGATAAGGGCATTTCTCAATGAGGGACCTAAAACTGCTACGATTGCTATCGCTAATAAAATGGAAGGAAACGCAAGCATAATATCAAATAATCGCGAAATAATGACATCGACCCATCGGCCATAGTAACCGGCGATAATTCCTAATAAGCTACCAACGATTACTGAACCGACTACAGCGGAAAAACCTACCCATAACGAAATTCTTGCCCCATATACAATTCGGGAGAATATATCGCGTCCAAAATCGTCTGTTCCTAACCAGTATTCCGCCGAAGGAGCCTGTAGTCGATCAGCCATCATTTGGTCATTTATTCCCTCTTTTGCGATTAGTGGAGCAAATATGGCAAGTATAATAAAGAACAAAACGATAACCATACCAACTACGGCAACTTTATTTTTGCGAAACTCACGCCAAGCTTCCTTCCATGGTCCAATGGTTGTATCTTTTCTCTCTTGCATTTCCGTTAATTGTTCAACCGGTTTTGACATTCGCTATCCCCCCTAATCATATTTTATTCGCGGATCAATTAGTGTATATAATATATCAACAATTAAATTAATCATGACGAAGAAAAAGGCAACGATTAATATTCCGGATTGAATGACAGGATAATCACGATAACCGATTGCATCGTAAATATACCTTCCTATTCCTGGCCAAGCAAATATCGTCTCCGTTAAAATTGCGCCACCGAGTAATATTCCTGTCTGTAACCCAATGACTGTTAAAACTGGAATAATTGCATTTTTAAGCGCATGTTTATATACGACTAAAAACATTTTCTGCCCTTTAGCTTTTGCCGTTTGGATATAATCGCTCCGCATTACTTCTAACATACTTGAACGTGTCATCCGCGCGATAATCGCCATAGGTATCGTAGCTAATGCAAATCCAGGTAAAATTAAATGACGAAGTACTTCTTTCGTTTGATCAAATCTCCCTTGCATGATTGTATCTATCAAATAAAAATGAGTGATCGGATCAACCGGATCACGACTGAGTGCACGTCCGGTAGTTGGTAACCAACCTAACTCTAATGCAAAACCCCATTGCCCGAGTAAACCTAACCAAAATATCGGCATTGATACACCGACCAACGCTATAATCATCGCAATATAATCAAACCATGAATTCTGAAACCATGCCGAGACGATTCCGGCATTGATCCCGATAATAACTGCAATGACAATAGCGAAAAAAGCTAATTCCATCGTCGCTGCTAAATATGGCCATATTTCATCTACTACGGGCGCCCTCGTCCTCAGCGATTCTCCCAAATCACCCGTTAAAACGCCAATGACATAATCAAAGTATTGAACATACCACGGTTTATCTAAACCGAGTTTCTCTGTCAAAGCTTGTACCGCCTCAGGTGTCGCTTGTTGTCCGAGAATAACTTGGGCCGGATTTCCCGGAATAGCCCGGATTAGCATTGATACGATTAATGTCATTCCTAATAAAACAGGAATAAGTTGTAATAATCTTGTCCATATATAACGGAGCATTGTTTTCACCCCTTCGATTTGAATCAATTTTATTTAACGAATTGTCTAGCCATATGTAGTGAAAAAAGAAAGGGAGTGCGCTCCTCCCCCCCTTTTTACAAATTATTCATTAAACATAACTTCAGATAATAAATCTGATCCAGTTGGATGCGGTGAAAATCCAGTTAATGAACTAGTTGCTCCTAATAGTGGAGTCGAATGCGCAATTGGGACCCAAGGTGCTTCTTCATGAACAATTTCTTGCGCTTCTTTGTATAACTCTATACGCTTGTCTTCATCTATTTCTGTTTGGGCTTCAATTAACAAGTCGTGCATCTCGTCATTTTTAAAATACGTATAGTTATTACTACCAATATTGTCTTCATCTAATAAAACATAAATGAAGTTATCAGGATCTCCGTTATCGCCCGTCCAACCGAGCATAAAGGCATCCGCTTCTCCTTTTTCGGCTAATTCTAAATACGTAGCCCACTCGTGTGAAACGATTTTAGCTGTTACTCCAATATCTTCTAAGTTCTTCTGAATAACTTCGGCTACCTTTTCACCATCTGGCATATACGGACGTGGTACTGGCATGGCCCATAATTCCATTTCAAAGCCATCTTCATACCCTGCTTCGGCTAATAACTCTTTCGCTTTTTCCGGATCGTACGGGTATCCTTCGATTCCATCATGATATCCGGAAACAGAAGGTGGAATAGGTCCTACTGCTACATCCGCACGGCCTTCAAAAAACGCTTCAATAATTGTTTCTTTATCAATCGCATAGTTTATCGCTTGTCTTACTAACTTATCCCCAAACGGCTCGCGAGTGACAGTCAATCCTAAATATCCAACGTTCATCGACGGACGCTCAAATATTTGTAAATCTGGATTATCCTCAATCGTGACACCATCTGATGGGTTAATTCCATCAGCTAAGTCAATCTCTCCAGCAACAAGAGCGTTTAGACGTGCTGAGTTATCTGGAATAGAACGGAAAATAACCCGATCTAACTTAGGTAATCCATCTTTCCAGTAATCATCAAATTTTTCAACTGTAATCGAATCGTTCGGCTTCCATTCAACAAATTTAAACGGACCAGTACCTACTGGATTTCTTTCAAAGTCATCATCACCTTGCTCTTCAAACGCAGTTGGGCTAGCAATTGCGAACATGTCCATCGCAATATTTTTTAGAAATGGAGCTTGTGGTCGTTTTAAAGTAATTACTACCGTATGATCCCCGTCAGCTTCGACAGATTCAATTACATGACCTTCATCATCCCCAAATCCGCCAAACATCGAACTATAATACGGAAACTTTTCTGCGTCACCTGATGACCAACGCTCAAAGTTTGCAACTACTGCATCAGCATTGAAGTCAGTTCCGTCGTGGAATTTTACACCTTCCTCTAATTCGAATGTGTACGTTAGCCCATCTTCAGAAGTATCCCAAGACTTAGCTAATCCTGGTTCAACCGCTGTTCCTCCATCTTCAAATACGAGTAATGTTTCAAACATATTAATCGTTACTTTAAACGTTTCACCTTCAGTTGTACGTGATGGATCAAGTGATACAGAATCTCCACCTCGTCCAAACACTAACGTGCCACCCTCAGAAGATTCCGCTGATTCAGTATCGTCTGTCGTTTCACTTGTATCTGCTGAATCATCACCTCCAGCGCTGTCCGTACTCTCTGTGTCTCCTCCTGAACAAGCAACAAGCGCCATAACAACGAGCAACATAAGTAGACAAGCTAAAAACTTAAAACGCTTCAATACCATCATTTCTTCCCCCTTAATATTAATTTATATATCATGAATGTCGCCCTCTTTTGTATAAAGATGACAAGCGACAGTATGACCATCCTCTAGTGCCATTAACGGAGGCACGGTCGTTTCACATACGTCCATTTTAAAAGGACATCGTGTATGAAATATACACCCGGATGGAGGATTAGCCGGATTCGGCATATCCCCTTGTAGTGGAACTTCTTCTTTTTCATAATCAGGGTCAGGTACCGGAACCGCAGATAGAAGTGCCTTTGTATATGGATGTAATGGATTTTTGTACAATTTCTCACTATCCGTTAGTTCAACTATTTTCCCCAAATACATGACCGCAATTCGGTCACTAATATGGCGTACAACACCTAAGTCATGTGCGATAAAAATATAAGTTAACTTAAACTTCTCCTGTAAATCTTTCATTAAATTTAACACTTGGGCCTGAATCGACACATCCAACGCTGACACTGGTTCATCAGCAATAATAAGTTGTGGATTTGTCATGAGAGCCCGGGCGATACCAATTCGTTGTCGTTGGCCACCACTAAATTGGTGTGGATATCGACTAGCGTGGAATGAACTTAACCCTACAATTTCTAAAAACTCGTATATTTTTTTGCGTCGTTCTTTACGACTTTTGATTCCTTGAAGGAGTAACGGTTCGCCTAAAATTTTCTCTATTGTATGTCGTGGATTTAATGATGCATATGGATCTTGAAACACCATTTGAATATCTTTGCGTAAATTACGCATTTCATTATTTTGTAATGTAGTTAATTCTTGGCCTTTAAATTGTATGCTTCCATTAGTTGGCTCAATTAGGCGCATTATTAATCGTCCTGTAGTTGATTTCCCACAGCCCGATTCACCAACAATCCCTAACGTCTCGCCCTCATACACTTCGAACGATATATCGTTAACTGCTCGTACGTGATTTAGCGTCCGACCAAATACGCCTTTTTTTACAGGAAAATGCTTTTCTAATCGCTCAACCTTCAACAACGGCTGTGTCATTCGTACCCACTCCCTCTTCATCGAATAAAAAACACCTTACTTTCTGACCGCTAGACGTCTCGTAAATTGGAGGATTTTCTCTCGTGCAGCGATCAAACTTAAAATCACAGCGATCGGCAAATTGACATCCTCCTTGAACCGTACCAGGGAGTGGTACATTACCTCGTATCGAATAAAGTCGTTCTTCTTTTTTACGAATGTCTGGTACCGATTGAATGAGCCCCTTCGTATAAGGATGCTTCGGATTGCTAAATAGTTCATCTACAGGTGCTTCTTCAACTACTTCACCCGCATACATGACGACTACTCGTTTACAGATTTCTGCTACTACTCCTAAGTCATGTGTGATCAGCATAATCGCGGTATTTAATTCGCTATTAAGTTGTTTCATCAATTTCAAAATTTGGGCTTGTGTTGTCACATCGAGCGCTGTTGTAGGTTCATCAGCAATTAACAATTTCGGATCACATATCAGAGCCATCGCAATCATCACTCTTTGACGCATTCCGCCGGAGAGTTGATGTGGATACTCGTCCATTAATTCCTCAGCTCGGGCTAAACCGACCAACTGCAACATTTCAATTGAACGTTCCCTTGCTTCTTTTTTTGACATCTTATTATGTATAGATAACGCTTCCATTATTTGATTACCTATTGTAAATAATGGATTAAGCGAAGTCATTGGCTCTTGGAAAATCATTGCTATATCATTTCCCCGAACCTTCCTCATTTGCCTCTCAGACATGTTAAGTAAATTTTTATCATATAAATGAATCGTTCCATTTGTTATTTTCCCAGGAGGATCTGGTATCAGTCCCATAATCGACAAAGAAGTTACGCTTTTTCCACTACCTGACTCACCTACGATGCCGAGAACTTCACCTTCATTAATATGAAAACTAACATTATTTACTGCTCGAATTGCACCTGATTCTGTGAAAAATGTTGTTTCTAAATTTTCTACAGCAACTATTGTTTGCGCTTTCATCATGAACCTCCATTCAATGACATAATATTACCTATATTATACATATCTACGAAATAAAAACAATCATTATTTTTTGACTCTCTATTCATTTTTATTAAATATTTGATTTGGAGAAGTTCCTATTCTGATTTTACCGATAATAAGTGCAGTAGAATGTGCTACTGTACATTTCTCAGCAACCGTTGGAATTAAAGGTTTCCGTTTGTTGGGACGGATGCCAAACAGAACTCTTTGCATAATTGAATTTTATTTTATATAAACAATGACTTTTCTAAGCAAGCAAAATCTTATACTTTCGTTCACATTTAGGATAGATTAGAATTGTTAACTTAATTAAATACGGGGTACGGTATCCCTAAAAGGAGTTGTTACATTGTCGTCCATAGATCAAATAGTTAAATCACCTGAAAAGGTCGAAAATTTATATAAACGAACATTAACAGTCGTTGTTATTTCCCAAATATTCGGAGGGGCAGGATTAGCCGCTGGAATAACAGTTGGCGCTTTAATTGCTAAGGATATGTTAGGTTCAGCAAGTTTCGCAGGTGTGCCTGCCGCATTATTCACGCTTGGCTCAGCTTTATCGGCATATTTAGTTGGTCGAGTTTCACAAAATTTAGGTAGGCGACTCGGGTTATCGTTAGGTTTTCTAGCCGGAAGTTTAGGGGCAATTGGTGTCATCATCGCTACAGTAATTAGTAGTGTGCCGTTATTATTTATATCTTTATTTATTTATGGCGCTGGGACATCGACAAATTTACAAGTGCGGTATGCGGGGGCAGATTTAGCAAGTAGTAAACAACGAGCTACCGCAGTTAGTATTGCCATGGTTGCTACTACATTCGGGGCAGTCGCAGGTCCAAACATGGTTACACCTATGGGGAAAGTGGCCGAGTTTATTCATGTTCCATCTTTAGCAGGAACATTTATTTTAGCCGCTTTCGCTTACTCATTAGCTGGGTTAACATTATTCTTTTATCTACGACCTGATCCGTTTCTTGTCGCTAAACAATTAGATGAGTATCGTCAACAAGAAACAAGAAATAACGCAACTGAAGAAAGTGAGTCACCAACCGAATCAGCAAATCGAGTTGGAATTATTGTCGGAGCGCTTGTCCTCATACTGTCACACGTTATTATGGTGGCGGTTATGACGATGACTCCTGTTCATATGCAAGATCACGGCTCTAGTTTAACCGCCGTCGGGCTTGTGATTGGTTTACACATTGCTGCGATGTATTTACCATCAATTGTCACAGGTAGATTAGTAGATACGATTGGGCGAAACAAGATGGTCATTGCTTCTGGAGTAACGTTAGCCGCTGCCGGAATAATGGCTGCACTAGTTCCCGGAGGTTCCCTTTTATGGATGACATTTGCGCTTGTGTTACTTGGAATTGGTTGGAATTTTGGTCTTATTAGTGGCACAGCAATTATCGTTGATTCAACTACGATGGATAATCGAGCGAAGACACAAGGAACTATCGACGTTTGGGTAGCACTTGGGGGAACATCTGGTACGTTATTATCCGGTGTTATCGTCGCTTATACGAGTTACACGTACCTCGGCTTTCTCGGGATGTTTTTAGCCCTGATATTATTTCCGCTTATTTATTGGCAACAAAAAAAGAACATCGTCGTGGAAAACAATAGAGCTAGTTAGCTTTACTAGTAACCAAAATAATCATTTAGTTCATTTTTCCCGAATATATATATAAATGAAAAACCACCCAACATGATTGTTTGAAATCCTATCAATCAACTGCTAGAAACGATAGAATGACAAGCATAATGAAGGGTGATTTTTTTATTTCTAAACATCTAGTAACCTAGTAAATTATATTTCCATAATACCACCTTTAGAAGCGTTTGTTACTAATTTAGAATATCTCGCTAACCAACCTGTTTTAATTTTTGGCTCGAACGGTTTTAACGATTTTCGACGTTCAGCTAACTCTTCTTCCGATACATCTAAGTGAATCGTACGGTTTTCTAATTCAATTTCAATTATATCGCCATTTTCTACTAAAGCGATTGGTCCACCTTCTGCAGCTTCAGGTGAAATATGTCCGATTGAAATCCCACGTGATGCTCCACTAAAACGTCCATCGGTTATGAGCGCCACCTTCGTTCCCAGGCCGCGACCCATAATCGCTGATGTCGGTGCAAGCATTTCAGGCATACCCGGACCACCTTTTGGCCCTTCATAACGAATGACAACAACATGTCCTTCTTTAACTGTTCCCTCATCAATCGCTTCCTGTGCCTCTTCTTGTGAATCAAATACGATTGCTTCACCTTTAAATGTTTTAATCGATGGATCAACTGCGCCTACTTTAATAACTGAACCTTCTGGAGCAAGGTTTCCGTATAAAATAGACAGACCTCCAACAGGGCTGTATGGATTATCTTTTGTACGGATAACTTTATCGTTCGTAATTTCATGACCCGCTACGAGTTCGCCCATCGTTTTACCCGAGACCGTTATTCTATCTGGGTGAATAGCTCCTGGGATTTTCGTCAATTCATTAATTATCGCCTCGACCCCACCAGCTTTATTCACATCATCCATTGAAATATCCGAAGCTGGCATAATACTAGCTAAATAAGGTACCTTTTCGGCCACTTTATTAATATCTTCTAAATCGTAGTCAATACCCGCCTCGTTTGCAATTGCTAACGTATGAAGTACTGTGTTCGTCGAACCACCCATTGCCATATCAAGTGCAAATGCATCATCAATCGCTTCTTTCGTTATGATATCGCGCGGATTAATATCTTCTTTAATCATCCGAACTAAGTTATGCGCTGCTTCACGAATAAGCTCATGACGCTTTTTGCTCGTTGCGACAATCGTACCGTTACCGGGCAGTGTTACTCCGAGCATTTCCATTAAACAGTTCATCGAGTTTGCCGTGAACATCCCCGAACAAGATCCACAGCTCGGGCATGCGTTCATTTCGATGTCTAAAAATTCCTCTTCAGACATTTGACCAGATTGAACGGCACCTACACCTTCAAATACACTCGCTAATGATAATTGTTGCCCTGTCGCACTCTCCCCTGCTTCCATCGGTCCACCCGATACAAAAACTGAAGGAACATTCGTACGAACAGCTGCCATTAGCATACCCGGTGTAATTTTGTCACAATTTGGAATATAAAAAACACCGTCAAACCAGTGCGCATTAATGACCGTTTCTGCTGAATCAGCAATCAATTCCCGACTCGGTAATGAATAACGCATCCCGATATGTCCCATCGCAATTCCATCATCAACACCAATCGTATTAAATTCAAATGGAATTCCACCCGCTTCAATAATCGCTTCTTTAACTACTTCAGCAAATTTGTTTAAATGTACGTGACCTGGAATGATGTCAATATACGAATTACAAACTCCGATAAACGGCTTATCTAATTCAGTCGGTTTTACTTTTCCAGTTGCATAAAGCAAACTACGGTGTGGGGCCCGATCTAATCCCACTTTTATCATATTACTTCTCATCTGAATACACACCTTTACCCTTGAAGTTGTTTTATTAATTTTAAACGCTACGTTGTCTACTGTCAATAGAGTTGTATGACAATCTATATGAAATTAATTATCTATGATTAATGATGCGATTCGAGCCGCATGAGGAAAAAGGGTTTGTTAACAAACTACACATTAAATATTTTATTTTTCCTTTATTCCCATATCCTTCATCGCATGTAAAATGTGGATTTTCATCGCACTTTTGGCCCCTTCAGCATTACGCGCTTGGATAAAATCCATAATAAGTTGATGGTCCCGAATTGTATGTTGCAATACGCTTTGTTTCATTCGGGAAAGTTTTACACCTTGATTAATTCCTTGAAAAATAACTGGCATTAATCTGTCCATAAATTTGTTGTGCGTCGCATTAGCTATCGCTTTATGAAAGTTTTGTTCGGCTTCTGTTCGGTCTTCATTTTCATTTATTTTTTCTTCTATTAATTCCCCATACGTGATGATTCGCTCTATCTCCTGGTCAGTCGCACGTAATGTCGCATAGTACGCCGCCTCTGGTTCAAAAATTAAGCGTATTTCATATAAATCTTTAATATTAATGTGTTCGTCTACTAAACTCGTTAATGATCGGGCTTCATTTAATTTAAAGTCCTCTCTTACAAATGTGCCGCGGCCACGTTTTGTTTCAATAACACCGTGTGCAACTAAAATTCGAATCGCTTCACGAAGTGTCGTCCGACTCACTTGTAATTGCAAAGCCAATTCATTTTCATTCGGTAATTGCTCACCAGGGAGAAAACGGGATTCTAAAGTAATCATCGTTAAAATTTCATCTGCTATTTTATCTGATAAACGTTGATTTTGTGACATGTACTTTATGACGCACCACCTTTCCATATCGTTTTATATAGTTCAGTATAACATAGGTAGAACAAAAGCATTTCGCTATATTAACTGCAAAAGTTCTTCCATTGCATATAAAAACACCACTAAGCTCGCAAGTTTTTCTACAAGCCTAATGATGTTTTATTACGTTAATTACGTGGTGCATTTGTTCATATTGACCCGGACATTTTTTACCCTACCAATTTCATCTTTATTTGAAGGGAACACAAATGACCGATTCGTTACCTTCGTGAGGAAAATCCCGGCTGAAGGGAACGCAAATGTCTAATTCGTCACCTTTCTAGAACATACACTATTATTTTTCAAAAGCAGTCCGATCAATTTCATCTTCCGTACCTGCAACGACAACAGCACATGAAGCGTCTCCTACAATGTTGACAGCCGTTCTAAACATGTCTAGAATACGATCAACTCCAGCGATAAGTGCAATTCCTTCTAACGGCAAACCGACAGCACTTAATACCATCGCTAGCATGATCATTCCTGCCCCTGGGACTCCTGCTGTACCAATTGATGCTAAAACAGTCGTCAGAACAACTGTGAGTAACTGGATAAACGTTAAATCCAATCCATAAAACTGCGCGATAAACACTACTGCAATCCCTTGATAAATAGCTGTTCCATCCATATTAACAGTAGCACCCAACGGCAAGACAAAACTACTGATTTTATTCGAAACACCTAAATTCTCACGTGTGTTTTTAATCGTAACCGGCAAAGTTGCTGCACTACTTGCGGTACTGAAGGCAACGATTGCTGCAGGTCCAATCCCTTTGAAAAATGTTAACGGATTCATTTTACCGAAAGTTTTTACTGATAAAGAATAAATAACCGCTGCATGAACGATACAAGCAATGGCAACCGCAATAATAATTTTTAATAATGGCAGTAACACTTGTGGACCATATTGACCGACTATCGGTGCGACTAATCCTAAAATACCAATTGGTGCAAAACGCATGACAATTCCCGTGATTGTAAACATAATTTCGGCGAAACTTTCAAAAAACTGTTTGACTGGCTCTGCCTTTTTTCCGATAAACGTAATGGCTAATCCAACAAAAATAGCGAAGAAGATAATTTGAAGTATGTCGCCATTTGTCAATGATTCAAACGGGTTCGTAGGGATAATATTTAAAAATGTTTGAATAACTCCTTCAGTTTCATTTACTTCTACTGCTTCAGTTGCTTCAACATCAATGTTTAGCCCTTTCCCCGGTGAAATAACGTAGGCAAATGCTAGCCCGATAATAATCGCAATCGCTGTTGTCACTAAATAATATACGATTGTCTTTCCACCAACACGTCCTAACGATTTCGGATCCCCTGTACTAGCCACCCCGACAATTAATGTCGTTAAAATAAGTGGTGCGATAATGAATCGAATGAGACGTAAAAATAAATCACCAAGCGGCTTTATTACCTCAATGGACTCCCTGAAAATCATCCCTAGTATAATCGCAATAATAAACGCAATCAAAATTTGAGTTAGTAAATTTCCCCTTAATACTTTCATCTCTTTTTCACCTCCTATGTTAATTTATATATATGCGTCACAATTTGTCTTATCACTTATGAAAGGAAAAAGCACAAGGTTGTTAATTAACCTGCGCTTATACTTCAAATTATTCTTTTGTTATTTAAATTTGATGTCATGCCCTATATGTGACGATAAATCCTTTAACATCACTATTATTTTCATCTTATTTGGCATCTGTTTATAAAACATTATGAGGCTTTACTTATTTGCTTTTTCCTTTTTCGTCTTCGGATTATAAATCGAATCATTAAAAGTAAAAGAATGATTGCGGTAGCCCCAATACCATATATCGCTAGTGCAATTCCGTTTGGATTTTTAATAATTGAAAATATGTTTGTTGTGTCGTCAACTATTTTCCTTTGTTGCGGTTGTGCATAGTAATCAGGCATTTCCGGTAAATGATTCTTAACATGGAATGAAGCAATATAGTTTGCAATAGCATACCATTCTTTAATCTCACGATCTGTACCGTCATTCATATACATAATATGATCCTCAAAATTAGTAATCGGTGTTCCGTCCTGTTGTTTTGGAACTAACGATAATAATCCAAATGATTTTTCACTAACAACTGGTAACATTTGACCCGAATACAGGCCGGCGACAACTCGATACATTTTATTATCGTCGATTGTTTCGGTTGTACCGTCTTGGTGCTTTATTTTCACGTCGGTAACTTTATTAAATATGAGTCGATTTGGATTGAACGTATAACTTAGTCCAGCAACATATAGTTGTGCTGAAGGCATTATTGGTGAAACGGAGGCATCTACCTCTGCAACTGTTTTCAACTCTTTACCTGTTAAATACACTTCAACTAGTGGATATCCAGATACTTTATCCGGTCCGATTCCTAAAGAGCTGACGTTAAATACATCTGACACAGTAATGTTTCCTTCATATAATGAATTACGTATCGTTCCGACCGGGACAACAGCAGCAGTAATCGGCTCAGCATCTACATCATCATGTTCTGATACTGCAGCGATATAAGCATCACCTATTAAATTCCCAAGCGGATCTTCAGCATGTCGATCATACATAGACGCAAAATCGGTAATATTAAATGATGTCGTTCCTAACACTTGGTCAAACTCCATATCGAAATAATCAAGATATTCTGTTTGAACAGCTTGTTTAAACGTTTCAATCTTATCTGCCACTTGATCAACTTCATCAAGGTCATTACTTATTTGTTTTAACTCATACTTTTGTAAATCCCAACGGTCATCCGTATTACGACTTAATGTCATCACGCCTAAATTTTGCCCATATTCCCCAGTTGACCCAATTACAGTATCGTTTATGACAATCGGTTCCTCAAGAAACGTATGTGTGTGCCCACTGACAATCACATCAATATCGGGCACTTTTTCCGCCAATTCCTCATCTTCAGAAACCTTTTTTTGATCAGAGGTACCCGAGTGAGACAGGGCAATAATCATGTCAACATTTTCTTCACTTTTTAATTGTTCAACGACTTTTTGTGAGGCTTCAACAATATTCTCAAACTCAACCCCTGACATCGGGGCATTTGAAGCCGCATCCTCACCTAATAGCCCAAATATCCCTATCTTTATACCATCGCGCTCGACAATTTGATAAGGCGTCACACCATAAGCATCCATCGCATCTTTTAATTGTGAAATTTCCGCCTCCATCACATCATTTTCATCTGTCGGATAGATCACATTTGAAGCTACAATATGTGGTACAGGATCGCCACTTTCCTTAGCCGCAAGCAGACTTTTAGCTAACCCATCCGCCCTAAAATCGAATTCATGATTTCCAAACGTCACCGCATCATAGCCAAATTCACCCATCATACGTAATGTCGGTGCTTGGGTAGAAAAAACAGTTTGAAACAATGTTCCCATCGCAAAATCACCTGCATCGACAAGCACGGTGTTATCATGCTTGTTTCGCTCCTCTTCAATAGCGGTTGCAAGCTTTGCATATCCGCCGACCAAGCTCGTCTTCCCTCCTTCCTCAATTGGAAAAGGATATAAGTTATCGTGTAAATCATGTGTAAATATAATTGTTACTTCCTGTTCAGACAATTCAGCATAAGCGGGCAAAATGGACATCGATACTACTATAATTCCTAAAATAAATGCAAAAAACACTTGCGTAACATTCCTAACCATCGTTTCCCCTCCCCTAAATATTTTTTTACCTATTTTCATAAAAAGATGTACTTAGTTCATTTTAAAAAATCATTGCTTCCCTCTTGCAAACGCTTAAGTTTAATTATAACATGAACACTAAGAGGTTCTATATTACTATGATAAATGAAAACTATTAATTAATAAATGACTATTTATTTTACATGAACAACATAAGGGATTCTTTGGCAAACTATATATTTATATGTATAATGAATGACATTGTAACGTAATTAATAGTAAAACCTAGTGAAAGGAGGCCACACCATGGAAAATGAAAATAAAGAACAACAGGAAATAGTGCCGACTGAAGAAGTTGAACCTGAAGCAGTTGAGCCTGAAGAGACAATCACAGGTGATAATGGATTAAATCCAAATCTCGCCGGATTACTCACTTATCTTGCAGGATTTATTACCGGAATTATCTTTTTATTAATAGAACGCGAGAATAGATTCGTCCGTTATCATGCTTGGCAATCAATCCTCGTGTCCATTTGTGTCGCAGTTGTTTGGGTTATGATAGGCATTGCGGACTTTATTTTAGCCTATATCCCGATTCTCGGATGGCTTATTGGGCTACTTTTGACAGCCGGTTTCAGTTTATTGACGTTCATTGCTTGGATTGTATTAATGGTTTTTGCGTACCAAGGAAAAGAGACCAATATCCCTGTCATCGGAAACTATGCACGTAATTTAACGGACAAAGATGATAATGTTATTTAACAAACAATAAGACAGCTTTCTCATAATAATAGAGATTAGCTGTCTTAGTTTTTATTCAATGTTTATTTCGTTTTCTGCTAAATTGTGTTTTTGATTATGTCTTAATTTGTGTGTTAATTTAATTAGAGACTTCTTTAGTAGCTCTAATTTCGTAACATTCACCATTTAATAGGCTGTTGACCCTGTAAACATCGTGTTATTCTTCGACCGTTATGATTTCAAAACTCTTTAGCATTTTATCCAATCTTACGCCATGCCCTTCTTCTGCTTCTGAGAAATACTGTTGTTTAATCATAAAAACAATATCCTCATCAGTTTGGACTATATAATATCGCTGCATTTCTGCATCCCATTGTATATCGATAATTTCGCCATCCTCAACATATTCACTTTCCATTGCGTAGATCATCGTTGCTTCAATCGGTTCAGTAACTTCTTCAATCGTAAGCATCGAAAAGTCTTCCTCATTTACTTGTGCCTTCACCTGATCAATCACTTTATCTACATTCGTATTATTCCATTTGGAAATTTCCATAAATACATCCGGATATAATTCACCTAATGGCTCTTTCGGAACCACTTGATCCGCATCGCCTACTTTTTCCATACGGTAATGATCCTCATCGATATAGATAACATAGCTTAACTGTTCATTTACCTCGAGTTGTACATCACTCGGTTCTTTTTGACCTTCTATTTCAAGTTCTACTTGTTTGTTAGGAACAAATGTATCTTTTATTTGTTGAATCATAGCTCTTCCGGGTTGGGTCATCGTACCAATGACGATAATCATCACTGCTGCAGCGATTAAAAAGCTCGTAAACCATCTTTTACGTTTAGTTTGTTTGCGTGGCGGCTCGGGTTTCTTAATTTCGTTATTAATTTTCTCCCACGTATCTTCCCTTAATTTCAGATCGATTTTAGTTTCTTCAAGTAATCGATCTCTTATTTTTTCATCAAGTTTATCTCGCTTCATCAACCTCACCCCCCAGTATTTTCCTCAAACGATTTCTCGCTTGATATAATCGTGACTTAACAGTATTCACATTTAATTCAAGCATATGGGCGATTTCCTTTTCTTTAAAACCGATTAAATATTTCAACATCAAAATGGAACGGTCTCTTTCTCGTAACTGATCCAACGCACTATAAAGCAGTTCATTAGCCTCTGCATCCTCTTCTTCATTCAGTAAGTCTAATGTTTGTTCCCTTTCAATCGCAATCGGCTGGCGTGCCCTTTTCGCAATTAATGTTCGCGCTTCATTAACTAATATTCGGTAAAACCAAGGTTTAAACGATTTATCTTGTTGGAAACTTCCGATATGACGATACACTTTAATAAACGTTTCTTGTACAATATCCGATGCGTCTGCTTTATTTCTCGTTATTCCGTAAGCCGTCCGAAGCGCATAATCTGCATAAAGTTGATATAGTTTTTTAAACGATTCATGATCCCCAGCAGCTATATCGCGTATTAACTGTTTATCCCGTTCATCCACTTTAAAACACCCTCCTTCATTCATCATAGTTGATAATCCGTTTACAACAGTTTTATTGCCCTTTCAATTATGCTTCTACACTATATACCGTAGAAATGACTGAAAAGTTTGAAATTATTTAATTAACAAATCAGGAATAGATTCCGACTAAACAATTGTGTTATTTTCGTAATTCATTTTCGTTTGTATAACTCTGTAATTAGCATAGCCGAGAGCTGAATAAATCTGCAATCAATTACTTTTACGCTAATAATATCGCAATTCTTTCCATTTTGACTGGAGTTAATCAAAAACATCATAAAAAAGATTTCTATAGTATTACTGTAACTTTTCTTGAGGTTCACGTAACGTAAAGATGTATGATATAGATGGTGGGAGGGAAATTGATGGAATATACGGTGAGTCAATTAGCGAAAATATCAGAAATAAGTAGTCGTACCCTTCGTTATTATGACGAAATCGGGTTGCTCAAACCAGCAAAAATAAACTCTTCTGGTTATCGAATTTACGAAGAAACAGAAGTAGATCGTTTACAACAAATATTATTTTATCGTGAATTAGACATCAGTTTGGAAGAAATAAAGAAAATAATTAGTGAACCGACGTTTAATCAAACAATCGCGTTAAAAGATCATTACGATAACTTAATAAAAAAGCGTGCGCAACTAGATATATTAATCGCGACTGTCGAAAAAACAATTTCATATAAAAAGGGAGAAATATGTATGTCAAATAAAGATAAGTTTAAAGGGTTTAAAGAGAAACTTATTAAACAAAACGAAGAAAAATATGGGGCGGAGATTCGTAAGAAATACGGAGACGATACAATTGATGCAAGTAACGCAAAATTAAGGGACATGTCCCAAGCAGAGTACGATAAAATGAAAGAAATTGAAAAGGAAGTAATTGATTTACTCGTTGGGGCTTTCAAAACCGAAGATTATACATCAGATGCTGCGAAAAAGCTTGTAATGAAACATAAAGAATGGCTCATGTATTCATGGGTTAGTTACTCTAAAGAAGCACACATCGGATTAGCGGAAATGTATGTGGCTGATGAACGTTTCGCATCATATTATAATCAACACGTTGAAGGTGGGGCAACGTTTCTACGGGAAGCCATCAAATTTCATGTAAGCCTGGACTAATGGTTTCATTATTATTTTTATTGAATCATTATTAAACTAATTTGAAAAATTATCATCTTTCGCTTCCTATTACTGATATAATGTATAGAATCAGATAAAAAGGAGCGAAAGCCTGATGAAATTCCGTTATTTATCCATTTTAATTTTCGCCTGTTTAACCATGCTCGCATTTCTGCCTAGTACACCTGTGTTAGCAAAGGAGCAAAAGTTAGAAAGTATAGATATTCACACGTTTATTCACGAAGATGGCTCGGCTACAATAACAGAAATAAGGAACGCCACATTACTAGATGGTACTGAAAACTTTGATATCATCGAAAATCTTGGGAAGTCGGAAATAATTGATTTTACCGTTGAAGAAAACGGAAAGGTATATGAGTTTATCGAACACTGGAATATCGACGCCTCCCGGGAAGAGAAGTCCTTTAAAAATGGCATCATTAAAACAGACGATGGCTATGAATTAACGTGGGGAATTGGCGAGTACGGATCACATGAATACATTCTCCAATACACGGTGACTAATTTTGTTAAACAGCTAGAAGATAGCCAAGTTTTATTTTGGCGTTATGTAAACGATGGAACAAATATCCCTCCTGAAAAGGTTACGATCGAAGTCGAAACAGAAAAGGAACTCAACGTAGATGACGAGAAAATTTGGGCCTTTGGATTTGAGGGAGAAATTAATTTCGATAACGGAAAAGTAATCGCCCAAAGTGACGCACCTTTATCTAATAATCACTATGCAACTATCCTAATTAAATTTGCGGATGGTCAATTTGCTACTTCGGATATAATCAATAAAACATTTGAGGAAGTTCGTGAGGAAGCATTCATAGATAGCGATTATAATAGCCCTGATGAATCAAACGCTGCAAGTGGTGGCGATTTTCTATTTTGGATGATTTCCTTTTTCTTAACTGCGATGATTATACTAGTTCCTCTTTTCATTATCTTGATAGTCATTATTTTCATTATTTATCGGATTTATCAACGCAAACAACGAGCGAACATATATAAAGGTGAATATGAGCGGGATTATCCTTACGATGGACCTTTTGTCGATACGTATCAATTATTAATTGATTTAGGGGTCTCATCATTTGAACAGTTAATCGCCGCATTTTTATTGAAATGGGTGAAAGATGAGTATATCGAGATTAAAAATGAAGAAGTTGGCGGTGTTTTTAAGTCGGAAGCACCTGTGATTTATTTGCGACAACAAGATGTGAATCTCAATCAATTAGAAGGGAAACTTTTCAATATGCTTCTCCAAGCCGCTGAAGGGGATACTCGGCTAGAGAGAAAACAATTTGTTAACTGGATTGAAAAACATAAAACAACTATGCATACATGGGAACATGACGTGAGAAAATCGTCTATAAATACTTTGCAACATAACGGGTTCTTTCAATTAACAGAAAAACAAGCACTGTTTATTAAAAGGACCGTTCATGAACTAACTGAACAGGGGCATGATTTGGAGGCACGTATTTATAAATTTATAAATTATTTACGTGACTTCTCACTATTAAATGAACATGAACCAGTAAATGTGAAAATTTGGGATGATATAATGATTTGGGCTGCCGTATTAGGATTAACAGATGAAGTATATAAACAATTCCGAAAACTTTATCCTGCCTATGTTGATGAGTCGACATATTCAACCGTTGTTATTGCTTCTACCATTTCACTATCACGTTCGATTAATGAAGCCCAATCACATTCGAGCAGCGTTGACACTGGCGGAGGAGGATCTTCGAGTATTGGCGGTGGCGGAGGTTCATTCGGTGGAGGAAGTGGTGGAGGTACGAGATAATGGTTAATGTTTCACATTCGCATATCACTATCACTTTATTAAACATCAGTATCATAAGTGTGAATTTAGAGACCATTCCTGTAGCAGCGGGATGGTTTTTTATTCTTTTATTCAAAATCAACAGAATAAAGCGCTATATTTAAATTAGCTTTACTCAAATATTGCCGATAACTATGTTGAGTTAATAAATAAGATCGTTTACGATAAGCGAATATATATACTGAATACTTCCGTGTAGACCGAAAATCAATATCGGGACAATCATTTATACCCGTGAAACAGTCTAAGAAATAACCACATTGGGACTATCGCTTGTTTAATTCATAGTAATAAATGTTCATTTTAGAGAAAACATACCAATTACAGAGCAAAGTGTTCTATAATGACGGATATATCTATGAAAATGGGAGCCACAATTAATGAAAAAGTTTTTTTACACGTTTATATTTATTAGTTTACTAGTCTGTTTTTCACTGTATCCAAATAACGCTGTCTCAGCAAAAGAGCATACGTTACATGAATTAATTATCCATACATACATTCACGAAGATGGATCAGCAACAATTACCGAAGTAAGACGGGCAACGTTAAATGAAGGTACAGAAAACTTCGATATCATTGAAAACTTAGGCAAATCTACGATACAGAATTTTACTGTAACGGAAAACGGGCAACGTTACGAGTTTATTGATAATTGGAACATTAATGCCTCGCGTGAAGAAAAGGCATTTAAAAATGGCATCATCAGAACAGCTAACGGATATGAATTAGCATGGGGAATTGGCGATTATGGTTACCATGAATACGTTTTGGAATATACGGTAACAGATTTCATCAAACAATTAGATGATAGCCAAATATTGTTCTGGCGATTTGTAAATGACGATACGAACATCCCCCCGGAGAAATTAACGATTATTATTGAATCCGAAAAAGATTTTAATAGTGAAGATGAAAAAATTTGGGGGTTCGGTTTTAATGGAGGGATTTATTTTAAAGATGGTAAAGTAGCTGCTGTTAGTCATCAATCATTGAAATCAAGCGATTATGCAACAGTTTTAATGAAGCTTTCGGACAGTCAGTTCAACACGTTGGATATTTTATCTCAAACATTCGAAGAAATAAAACGTGAAGCATTTATTGGTAGTGATTATGAAGACAACGATACTTCTACAGTCTCGCCATCTAAAAAAGGCACATTCTCTTGGTTGCAAGTAACTATACCATTAATTGTGCTCTCACCTTTGTTTATTTTTCTCTTAGTTATTTTTATTTTGTGGTATCGTTCATATCGACGACGAAAGCCCCGAAAAAAACTTAAAGGAGAATATGAGCGTGAGATTCCCTATAACGGTCCGTTTATTGATTTATATAAACTGTTAATTGATATCCATGTAACGAAATTTGAAAATCTAATTGCAGCATTTCTTTTAAAATGGATGAACGAAGGGTTAATTAATATTGATGAAGAAGATATCGGTTTTATCATCCCTACTAAAGCCCCTGTTATTTATATAAAAGAAAAGGAAGATAAATTAGACGGTTTAGAAGGTGAGCTGTACCGTATGATGCTCGATGCTGCGGGGTCAGACTATAAATTAAAACAGAGCGAATTCATAACATGGATTGAAAGTAATCGGAGTCGAATACGGCTTTGGGAAAAAGATGTGAAAAAGGCCTCACAAAACGTATTAACAGACATCAATATCTTTAAAGAAGTTTGGAAACGAGTATTTCTATTTAAGCGACCAACATACGAGTTGACGACAGATGGCCATGACTTAGAAATACGAACGTATAAATTTATGAATTATTTAGAGGATTTTTCTTTACTAAACGAGCATGAACCAATCAACGTCATGCTCTGGGATGAATTAATGATTTGGGCATCCGTTTTAGGTATAACAGATGAAGTGTACAAACAATTTCGCAAGCTTTATCCAGCCTATAGAAACGAATCATCCTATTCTTCTACATCTATTTCAGCATCGTCATCTTTATCACGTTCCATCTCCAGTTCCAGGTCATACGTTAGTAGTGGTGGTGGCGGTGGCTCTACCAGTAGCGGCGGTGGCGGTGGATCATTCGGTGGAGGAAGTGGCGGAGGAACACGATAAAAACCCGATTAATTACACATTTTTCCGTAAATTGCACACAAATACGGAGTTCAGTTTACTCGCTGGACTCCGTTTTCTTATTTCCTTTTTATATAACAAAAGGTTTCCAAGCATTTATTTTCCACCTCTAAGCCTTAAGGCGTATTGAAAAATACAACTAGCGCTCATTACCAAAAGCAATTTTCTTTCCTACAATTAAGATAAGATCAGAAAGGAGGAAGCAAATGTGAGACATTTCTTATTATTTGTAGGTGGGCTTATTGCTGGAATTGTATTATTAATGAACCTAGGGCCAATGCTCTTATTAGGTATTAGTGTTTGGTTACTGTACCTTATCTTTAAACAATTTATGAAAACAACATCAACTCTATCAAAAATTGGTTGGGTCATTCTTGGATTAATCGTTTTATCGATTGGTGTATCTAATATATACGCAGTGATTGGTATTGCTGCTGGATTTGCACTGTATTGGATTTATCAAAATTGGAATGGCGATGATCCAGTTGTTCCACCTTATACCGAAAACGATAACGATGATCCTTTTACTAACTTTGAAACTGAATGGCGAGAGCTATCTAATAAAAAAATATAACATGAGGAGAGATTACATTGGAAAATGTTTTTACAAGAATTAAAAATTCTATTTCTGCTGATATGCATCAATTTTTAGATCGTAAAGAGGAGAAAAACCCTATTGCTGCTTTAAATAATTACTTACGTCAATCTGAATTAGAAAAGGAAAAAGTAAAAAAATTATTGCAACGACATTATAAATTAAAAGATGAATTTACAAGTGAATACCTCCAAGCAAAAGATCAAGCGGAAAAAAGACAAAAACAAGCTGATATTGCTAAAAGAGCTGATGAAGAAGAGCTATATCACTACGCGATGAAAGAATTTGAAGAATACGATGGTAGAGCAAGACGAATGAAGGCCTCACGTGAAAATACAATCCATCAAATTGAACAATTAGAATCGAAGTATAAAGAGATGAATCATAAATTAAAAGATATGCATTTAAAACGGATGGAATTAATGGCGCGCGAAAATGTCGCACGCACAAATCAAGAAATCAATCGTGTACTAGAAGGAGATGGACAAAGTGCTTATAATCGATTCAATGAATTAGAGAATTTTATTGATCGCATTGAACAACGGGTCAATAAGGCATATTATGAAAGTACTTTCGATCAGAGGATCGCTGATCTAGAACGGGAAATGAATTTCAATAGTGTAGACGAAGCTGATAATAAATCGTAAGAAAAAGAATTCCATCATAAAACATGTTATACTGAAAAAAGACAAAATAGATAACATGAACGAAAGTTACTTGATAGGTACAAGGGGGTTATTTCAATATTAAATCGATTATCTACTGAGACTGTTAATTGGATTTTAATTATTGGATTAATCCTCTTTGTGCTTGAGATTGTCTTTTTTCGCGGTGGATTAATTGTAACAGCAGTTTTACTTGGGTTCGCAGCTTACTATGGATACCGTCACCGTACACAAACGTGGGGGAAGGTTTTATTTTGGATAGGTGTTATCGGGTTAATTATTACCGTTCTGAATATGCTCGCAGTTCGATTTTTAGTTCTCGTTTTTATTATTTTATTTTTAGTTGATTATGCTAAAAACAAAAATCAATCTTATTTAATCCCGAAACATGATAATGACGAACCAATCATTCCCGATGAAGTGCTTGTCGAAATCCATCCATTATTTAAA
>Ga0079226_10000397_pt1 | contig 29947 bp, 27 predicted proteins | sample Poulit2014_FD_76345 | JGI IMG/M metagenome (GOLD analysis project Ga0079226, IMG submission 76345) | Agricultural soil microbial communities from Georgia to study Nitrogen management - Poultry litter 2014 | ecosystem: Environmental > Terrestrial > Soil > Agricultural land | place: USA: Georgia...
CCTTCAACATAATGAACAGAAGCACCTTCATCTACAATGATAAGTGTACGCTCAAACTGCCCCATGTTTTCCGAGTTGATGCGGAAGTATGCTTGGAGTGGTGCTGTTGCTTTTACTCCTTTTGGAACGTAAATGAACGATCCACCAGACCATACAGCTGTGTTCAATGCTGAGAATTTGTTGTCAGAAGCCGGGATAACTTTACCGAAGTATTCTTTGAACATTTCCTCATGGTCTTGCAATGCAGAATCTGTATCTTTGAAAATAATTCCTAGTTCTTCTAAATCTTTTTCTAAACTTTGATACACAACTTCTGATTCATACTGTGCAGAAACCCCTGCTAAATACTTTTGCTCTGCTTCTGGGATACCTAAGCGGTCAAATGTTTGTTTAATCTCCTCAGGCACTTCATCCCATGATGTACTTTGAGCTTCAGATGGTTTTACATAGTAAATAATCTCATCAAAGTCTAGTTCTGAAAGATCTCCACCCCATTGTGGCATTGGTTTGCTGTAGAAGATGTCTAATGCTTTTAAACGTTCTTCTAACATCCACTCCGGTTCATTCTTCATACGGGAGATTTCTTCAACAATTTCTTTTGTTAATCCTCGTTCAGTACGGAATACTGAAACGTCTTTATCTTGGAAACCATATTTATACGAATCAATTTCTGGCATTTCTTTCGCCATGTTTAAAACCTCCTTGAGATATTTTCAAGTCGCGAGTGGCTAGTCGTTCTCATGGACTGTTTTCTCCATTGTCTTCCATGATAGTGTAGCACAGTTTATCCGAGCAGGAAACTGTGAAACTCCTTGTAAAGCTTCAATGTCTCCAAGTTCAAGTGATCCTGGGTCAATTTCTTGCCCGAGCATCATTTGAGAAAAAAGCTCTGACATTTTCATTGCATCTGATACCTTTTCGCCTTTAATTGCTTGAGTCATCATCGATGCAGATGCCATACTAATGGAACATCCTTCGCCATCAAATTTAATATCTTCTATAACTTGATCATCATTAATTTTTACTTGGACTTCAATCCGGTCCCCGCAAGATGGGTTATTCATCTCTGCGATAAGAACAGATCCATCAAGATTTCCTTTGTTCCGTGGACTTTTATAATGGTCCATAATGACTTGTCTATATAATGTATCTAAATTATTAAAAGACATCTCCGAAATACTCCTTCGCTTTTAAGAGTCCCTCTACGAGTCGATCAATTTCTTCTTCTGTGTTGTATATATAAAAACTTGCACGTGCTGTTGCTGTAACTCCTAGCCATTTCATCAATGGTTGTGCACAATGATGACCTGCGCGAACGGCAATTCCATAAGAATCAAGAATTGTTGCAGTGTCATGTGGATGCACGTCACTTAAATTAAACGTTACAAGAGCTGCTCGTTCTTTCGGACCATACATTTCAATTCCTTCAATAGAAGATAATCTTTCCATCGCATATGAAGTAATTTTTTGTTCATGTACTGCAATGTTATCCATTCCTATCGACTGGATAAAATCAATCGCTGCACCAAGTCCGATGGCACCTGCAATAATAGGCGTTCCACCTTCAAATTTCCATGGTAATTCTTTCCATGTTGAATCATGCAAATATACAAAATCAATCATTTCTCCACCGAATTCAACAGGCTCCATTGCTTCTAGATGTTCTTTTTTCCCGTATAACACACCAATACCGGTAGGTGCACACATTTTATGACCAGAGAATGCGTAAAAATCACAATCTAACTCTTGTACATTCACTTCCATGTGGGGAATACCCTGGGCACCATCAACAACAATGACGGCTCCATGATCATGGGCAATCTGGGCAATTTCTTTAACTGGATTGACAGTTCCAAGTACATTTGACACATGTGCAATGGCAACAATTTTTGTTTTACTCGTTACTGTAGCACGCACATCATCGAGTGTAATTGTTCCATCTTCCTGAAGAGGAATATACGATAATGTTGCTCCTGTTGCTTTAGCTGCTTGCTGCCACGGAATAATATTACTATGATGCTCCATTTCAGTTAAGACAATTTCATCTCCCTCACGTAAATTCGCACGCGCATAACTTTGCGCTACGATATTCAGCGAGGCAGTCGTCCCACGAGTAAAAATAATTTCCGCTGTACTGTTAGCATGTATAAACCTGCGTACTTTGTCACGTGCACCTTCATATAAATCTGTTGCACGAGTACCTAGTGTATGAACACCACGGTGAACATTGGCATTATCATTTCGATAATAATGATCGACCGCTTCAATCACAGCTCTCGGCTTTTGTGCAGTTGCCGTTGAATCTAAGTAAACGAGCGGATGCCCGTTTACTTTTTGATCCAAAATTGGAAATTCATCACGAATGGACGCGATATCCATTAGTAGATTTTCCTCTCAATAAGTGTACGCAACTGTTTTTGAATGGAAGGAATTGGTAATTCATCCACTACAGGTTCTAAGAATCCTAGGATAATAAGACGTTCTGCCTCTTGTTTCGGGATTCCTCGGCTTTGTAAATAGTACATTTGGAATTCATCTACACGTCCAACTGATGCAGCGTGTCCTGCAGTAACATCATCTTCATCAATCAGTAAAATAGGGTTCGCATCTCCGCGAGCATCTTTACTTAACATAAGCACTCGTGATTCTTGTTCTGCGTTTGCACGTGTGGCACCATGTTCGATTTTTCCAATCGCATTGAAAATTGATGTTGTATTCTCTTTCAACACACCACGTTGTAAGATTTGACCATCGGAATCTTTCCCGTGATGGTGTGTAATGGCTGTAAAGTTTTGTGTTTGTTTACCACGGCCAGCTGTAACTGTACGTGCATGGGAAACTGAAAACTGACCAACTAAGTGTGTCACGTTTTCTGATACCGTGTTCCCATCATTCATTTGACCTAATGCCCAGTCAATCGTTGCACGCTCATCTGCAACTCCTCGACGGTTAATGTATGAAGTCGTGCCTGCAGCGAAGTTATCAACAGACCCATAAGATACATTCGCATCATCATGAGCAAAAACTTCTGCAATAATGTTGGAAACATTTTCTTGTTCTGTATTATGTGAAATGTAGTTCTCTACAAATGTAAGTTCACTATCTTTATCAGCTACGATTAGCACATGGTTAAACAGTGCTGAAGATTCATTTTCTTGCCAGAAGATCGATTGAATAGGCTCTTCAACTTTAACTCCTTCAGGCACGTATACAAATACTCCTCCATTCAAGTATGCAGCATGTAGAGCTGTTAAGCGGTGCTCATCTACAGCAACTGCCTCTTTCATGAAGTATTTTTCTACAAGATCACTATGATCTTTCATCGCTGTAAAAATATCAGTGAAAATAACACCTTTCTCTTGTAAATCTTTGCTTAACGTTGAGAATGCAACAGTTCCGTTTTGTTGAATGTGAATGTTGCTAGGTACATTATCTTGATCAATGAAGTCTTGTAATTCATTTGGCAATTCTTCTAAAGATGAAATCGTACTTCCTTCTGCCCCGAGCTCGAAGTTTGTAAAATTCCAACGACGAATGTTCGTTTTGTCTGGCTCAGGCATGTTCAGATCATGAGCTTGATCAAAAGCTTGAAGGCGTAATGACTTCATCCATTCTGGTTCATCTTTCTTATTTGAAAACGATGTTACATAATCTTTATCATATGGAAACTTTGTTTTTACAGTCATTTAACTACCCCTCCTACCTAATTACGCTTTTTGACCTACTGTTTCATCTTCAATTCCTAATTCCTCTTTGATCCACTCGTACCCTTCAGCTTCAAGTTTTTGTGCTAAATCTGCACCACCTGATTTAACGATACGTCCTTGCATCATTACGTGTACGAAATCTGGAGTAATGTAGTTCAGTAAACGTTGGTAGTGTGTAATGATTAAGCACCCTAACCCAGTTTCTTCACGTACATTATTGATACTATCGGAAACAACCTTAAGCGCGTCAATATCTAGACCCGAGTCAATCTCGTCTAAAATTGCGATTTCTGGTTGTAGCATTTTCAATTGTAAAATTTCGTTTCTCTTCTTCTCTCCACCTGAGAAACCTTCGTTTAAGTAACGTTGTGCCATATTTTGATCAATATCTAGTTCATCTAATGCATTATCCATTGTTTTAATGAATTGCATTAAAGGAATACCGTCATCTTCATCACGGCGTGCGTTAATAGAAGAACGTAAGAAATCAGATGTTGTTACACCACTAATTTCACTTGGATATTGCATAGCTAAAAATAGACCAGCACGTGCACGCTCATCTACTTCCATTTCTAGTACGTCTTCACCATTTAGTAGGATGCTTCCTTGTGTTATTTCATAAGATGGGTGTCCCATAACAGCTGAAGCAAGTGTTGACTTCCCAGTTCCGTTTGGCCCCATTACTGCGTGGAACTCCCCACTTTTAATCGTAAGGTTCACACCTTTTAATATTTCATTGTCTTCAATTTTTACATGAAGATCCTTAATTTCTAATGTTGTTTCTGACATATCAATACCTCCAAATACTTTTTTATAGTGACTAAGAATAATCAAATGTGTTAAACAAATGAACCATTCTCAATTTATTCTCATTACAATCTTAAATCATTTCCAATTTATTATCAACTCATAAGACTGCACGAATCCTTTCATCTATAAGTCATTTGACTCCTTACATGTGGGGTAAAATAAAAGGGTTCATGTGTTAATGAATATATCTTTTGTATGATCCCTAGCACACACATCCTATTCATTCATGCTGTCATTCTTTATGTCGATTTTAAACGATATATGGGAATAAAATAAGGATGTTCAGGAAAGATACACTGCTTTTTTATTAGAAACAATTTAAGGAAATTACTCCACACCTATTCATGATAACATATAGAATTTATCGGGCAAGTCGCTGAAACATTAAGTTTACCGGATATTTTTCAATACATGATACCTTTTTACATCTACCTCTTTTTATCGTACATATCGAACTTCTCTCACAATATTCCTTCATATTTAATTATCAAATAGATTTCTTACTGAAAATACTGTGGAAAATAAGTATGTACATATGTATACATGTGAGCAACTGAATGGAATGTATAAATCTTCTCTTGTACAACATGATCTACAACAATGAGCAGACAAGGCACACTTTCAATTTGATGCTCTAGCATAAATTCTGGCTCTATGGATGCATTCATTTCAGCAAATAATGACTTGCCATGAATGTCTTCAATGGTTTCAAGAATATTTCGTGCTAAGTGACACGTTCCACAAAAGGGAGAATAAATATAAAGTAAATAGGATCCTTCTTCTTGTATTTCTGTAGTAAATGGTTGCACAAACATCACCTTTTAATCGTATTCGTTTTCTTATACTACAAAAAGCGACTGTCCACTGCAATATTTTGGCTCAATAATGCATAGGCGATTTCATCTAATGGAGCTATTTCAACTTCTTTGTAGTCGCTACTGACACGAATATGATGGGCGTGAGGTAATTCGCGTGCAAGTTCTTTTCGTAATTCTAATCCTGAGTCATCTTCATCTACAAAGATATACACATCTCGATGATCCAGGTCATACCTATCTAATAACTCATCAAAATATGAAATGCTAAACGTACCATATGTACAAATGATATCTACTTCTTCGTCTATGACACGTTTGATTTGTTGCCTGTCTGACTTCCCCTCTACGATAATGATCTTTTTATAATGCAATTAGAATCACCAACTTTTTCATTGTCCTGCTTGTTTCAGTGTAGACATTCATCTAGAAATTAATTCCATGTACCATTTAAAAAGCTGACTTTCTTAGCTCTAAGAAAGTCAGCTTTCATCACGTATTAGTCTTCAATAAATTCCTGGTATCCTTCATCTGAGAGCAAGTCGTCAAATTCTGATGTGTCTGAAGGTTCAATAACGATCATCCATGCATTTTCATATGGAGATTCGTTTACAAACTCTGGGTTATCTTCTAACTCCTCATTTACTTCCACTACTGTACCACTTAAAGGTGCATACAATTCGGAAACTGTTTTAACAGATTCTACACTTCCAAAAGAATCATCCGCTTCGATTTCGTCTCCAACCTCTGGTAATTCAACAAAAACAATATCACCAAGCTCAGATTGGGCAAAATCAGTAATTCCAATACGAACTTTATCGCCTTCTTTTTTCACCCACTCGTGTTCTTCTGAATAAAGTAAATCCTTAGGTAAACTCATAAGACCCCTCCATTGCAATATCATAAATTTTATAAAGTAATATTATGTACACGCATGAATTTCATGATGCATTCGAATTGCTGCCTCGCTCAATATGATTGTTCCCAGTATATTGGAACTATTATAGTGACTTGCGAACAATGTTTCGATAACTATACAATCCATGTACATATAATATTACGATGATAACCAAGTTTTAGCAAATTCCTCTTCTTTAAAACCAACTGTTACTTTTTCACCATCTGTAAGAATTGGACGCTTGATAAGCATTCCATCAGATGCAAGGTAAGAAGCCATTTCATCTGTTGAAGCATCTTTAATCTTATCTTTCATATGTTGCTCACGGTATACTTTTCCACTTGTATTAAAAAACTTACGAGGTGCTAGATTACTTTTTTGGATGAAGTCAAGCAATGTTTCCTTGCTAGGTGTCTCTTCTACGATATGAACGGGCGTGTAATCTAGCTCATGTTCATCTAACCACTTTTTTGCTTTTTTGCATGTCCCACAATTGGGGTACCAATAAAACGTTAATGACAACTCATGACCTCCTTTATATACCTTTCTTATAGTATAGCAAATTATTACACGATAATCGAAACAATATGTATTTACAGGGATTAATTCCTTTTTTGGACAATTTATACATACATGAGTGAATGTCATAATCTGTATTTTATAGGGATGGAACAAATCAAACTTGTATCTCCCAAAATACGAATAACATTCTAATGTAGCGTAGGAAATATACGGAGACTCCCGCGGGAAAGCGAAGTATATTTGCAGGAGCGGGTAATTCCACTTGTTACATTAAAATGTTCGTATTTGGGTTAACTTTAAATCTTTTATCCCACCCTCTATTTTGGGTCATTATGAAACTCTCTCACATGTAAAAAGCTGAGACAATGAAAAAAATGTCTCAGCTTTTATATCAATCCTTACCTTACACAACATACTTCTCTTCTTTAATAATACGTTCAGCAATTTCACGCTTTATTGCTACGACATTTTTCGGATTGTATCTAGACAACCTTCTTAATGAAGAAAGCATCATTCGTAATTCATCTCCTTGTTCAACAGTTACAAGGATTTCTTTCGCTTTGTTTTCAATGCGAATAAATGCTTCTTGTACATATACTTCTGTATACAATTTCTTCAAGGATTCTTTCTCTTCATCAGCCGCTTGAATTGCTTTGTCTGTACGCAAAATAGCTGACTCCATATTGTATACTTCGCCAATCATATCTGCTAAGTTAGCGAGTACTTCTTGTTCTTCTTCAATTTTAGTTCCGAATTTTTGCGCTGCTAAACCAGCTCCAAGTAGCACAATTTTCTTCGCATTTTTAAGTAAATGATATTCTTCATGCAATCCTTCAGAACTTACTTCCTCAGGCATCATCGTCATAATTTCTTCTTGTAGTTTCATAGCTGCATCAAACAAAGGTAATTCACCTTTAATGGCTTTTTTCAGCAATGTACCTGGAACAAGAAGTCGGTTAATTTCATTCGTTCCTTCAAAGATACGGTTAATACGTGAGTCGCGGTAGTTTCGCTCTACTTCATACTCTTCCATAAATCCATATCCTCCATGAATTTGAACCGCTTCATCCGTTGCACGATCTAGTAGTTCTGTTGCCATATATTTATTCATCGAACATTCGATTTGATATTCAGCAATAGCTTTTGCATATTCTTTCCCGTCTTGCTTTTGCTCTTCTGTTAGCGCGCTGAGACGTTGTTCAAATAATCCCACCGTCCGGTACACAGAGCTTTCATTCGCGTAAATATCTGTAGCCATAGTACCTAGTTTTTCTTTCGTTAAGTTAAACTGAGAAATCGGTGTGGAGAATTGTTCACGCTCATTGGCATATGACGTTGCTAAATGAAGGGAGCGCTTTGAACCTCCAACTCCACCAATAGCCAATTTGTATCGCCCAACGTTTAAGATATTAAAGGCAATAATGTGTCCTCGACCTTGTTCACCAAGTAGATTTTCAACAGGCACTTCAGCATCTTCTAATATGAGGGTACGTGTAGAGGAACTCTTAATTCCCATCTTTTTCTCCTCTGCTCCTGTAGAAACCCCTGGATAATCTCTTTCAACAATAAATGCAGAGAAGTCTTCTCCATTAATTTTTGCATATACAATAAACACATCTGCAAAAGCGGAGTTAGTAATCCACTGTTTCTCTCCATTTAAAATATAGTGCGTACCTTCATCATTTAATACTGCTGTTGTCTTTGCACTCATAGCATCAGATCCTGAAGAAGGTTCTGTTAATGCATACGCTGCAATTTTTTCAGCCGTTGCAAGGGAAGGTAAATATTGTTTCTTCTGAGCATCTGTTCCAAAAAACACAATTGGAAGTGATCCAATTCCAACATGTGCCCCATGTGTGACTGAAAATCCACCTGCACGTGACATTTTCTCTGTAATTAATGATGAACTGATTGTATCTAACCCTAGTCCACCGTAAGCTTCAGGAATATCCGCACTTAATAGTCCGATTTCTCCAGCTTTTTTAAGTAAATTCACTGAATGCTCAAATTCATGATTTTCTAATTTATCCACATGTTGCAATACTTCACGTTCCACATATTCTTGTGTTGTTCGTGCAATCATATCATGCTCTTCTGTAAAATCTTCTGGAGTAATAACATCTTCCGGTTGTAAATCTTCTGTTAAAAAACTACCACCTAAAATATCTTTTTTAGCCGTTTCACTCATCATTGGTTCCCCCTTATAAATTTATCCTTCGATTAATTCAAATACTCCAGCGGCTCCCATTCCGCCACCAATACACATAGAAACAACTCCATATTTTACATTTCTACGTTTCATTTCGTGCATTAAACTAACGGTTAACTTTGTACCTGTACATCCAAGTGGGTGCCCTAAAGCAATAGCACCACCATTGACATTCACTTTTTCTTTATCAAGCTCAAGGGTGTTGATAACGTGCAATGCTTGAGAAGCAAATGCCTCGTTTAATTCAAATAAACCAACATCATCTTTAGAAATTCCAGCAATTTCAAGGGCTTTAGGGATTGCTTCAACAGGTCCTACACCCATAATTTCAGGTGCGACCCCTGCAACTGCAAATGATTTAAAGCGAACAAGTGGCGTAAGTCCTCTCTTTTTTGCCTCTTCATGTTCCATTACTAACACACTTGCTGCTCCGTCACTCATTTGTGAAGCATTTCCTGCTGTAACGGACCCTCCCATTGCAAAGGCTGGTCGTAACGTAGAGAGCACTTCAGCATTTGTTCCAGGTCGTACGCCTTCGTCTTTATCAATCGTCTTCTTCTCTTCGGTTACTTTCTGGTCATCACCGATAAATCGTTTCGTAATTTCTACCGGGACAATTTCTTCGTCAAATTTCCCTTCTTGTATTGCTTGTGTAGCTCTAGCATGACTTTCAACTGCAAAGGCATCTTGATCTTCACGACTGATGGAAAATCGATTCGCTACCTCTTCAGCTGTATGACCCATCGTCATATAATATTCTGGTGCTTCATCTACAAGTGTTGGGTTTGGCTTAATCACATGTCCTCCCATTGGAATAAGACTCATGGATTCCGCTCCGCCAGCAATGACTGCTTGACTATGTCCTAGCATAATTCTTTCTGCTGCATATGCAATACTTTGCAAGCCAGAAGCACAATATCGATTAATTGTAATTCCTGGCACTTGTTCATCTAGTCCAGCTAACCCAGCAATATTTCTTGCCATGTTCATTCCTTGCTCTGCTTCTGGCATCGCACAACCAATAATAACGTCATCAATCGGTCCGTCATAATCATTGGCACGACGTAATGTTTCTTTAATGGCTGTTGCTGCTAAATCATCTGGTCTTGTTTGTGCAAAAGATCCTCTATTTGCTTGCGTAACCGGTGTTCGTACACCTGCTACAATTACCGCTTCTTTCATTCAAACCATTCCTCCTTCGACCATTTCTTTAAACATATATACATGTATCTTCTTAGTAGTTGAATGTATTTCTACATACGTTTTTTTAATCTACTACTCCAACATGTCGTTTAGCTACATCCGTTAAAACTACACGTTGGTTCGATGAAGCTCGTTTTTATTCATTATGAAACACATTTAGTTCCGTAACGGCTTTCCTTTTAACAACATGTGCTGCATTCGTGCTTGCGTCAGTGGCTCACCGATTAAGCTTAGGAAAGCTTCTCTTTCTAGATCAAGCATGACCTGCTCATCAATCCACGTTCCTTCTTGTACACGTCCACCAGATAACACATAGGCTAATTTTTCAGCAATTTTCACGTCATGATCGGATACATAATTCCCATATGCTAATCCTTTTGCACCTAGTTTCATAGCTGCATATCCAGCATTTCCAACAACTTGAATTTTCTCTTTTGCTAACGGCTTATATCCTGCTGTATGCAGTGCTAATACTTGTTGCTTAGCATCATACAATTGATGATCTGGATGTACTGAAATACGGTCATTACGATCTAAATAACCATTTTCTCGTGCTTCATCTGCGGAAGTAGACACTTTTGCCATCGCAACTTTTTCAAATACATCATTGGCAACATCAAGTAAATTCACCTTTACATCTCTTGGAATATTCCGGAGTTGCTTTTGATACAGTTCTTTCGTTCCACCACCACCAGGAATGAGTCCAACACCGAATTCAACAAGTCCCATATATGTCTCACTAGATGCTTGGATCGATGCAGCAGGTAATGAAATCTCTGCTCCTCCACCTAACGTCATTTGATATGGTGCGACGACTACTGGTTTTTCGCTATATTTAATATTTAACGTTGTTTGTTGGAATCTGCGCACAACCATTTCTAGTTCAAAAAAGTTATCATCTTGAGCTTCCATAAGCATCAAGGCTAAATTTGCACCGAGACAGAAGTTTCGACCTTTGCTTCCAATGATCAATCCAACAAAATCTGAGTTATTTACTTTTTCAATCGCTTCATCCACCATTTGCATAAAATCGAGTCCAATAACGTTATTTGGCGCATGGAAATCTAGTAAGGCGACACCGTCTCCCATATCGATTAATGTGGAACTATTGTTAGACTTCATTGGTTTTTGTTCTTTTGTTAGACGAGCTACATCAATATTCTTCTCATCTACCGGGATAGGTTCGTATTTTCCATGATGATAGAAAGATGGGACCCCGTCTACTTCTTTATAAAAGGCGTCGTTTCCTTCTTCAATCATATCTTCCATCCAAGAAGGAATTTTGTTTCCTGCTTGTTTCATCGTTTCAACAGACTTCTCTAATCCTAGCGTATCCCATATTTCAAATGGTCCTTGTTTCCATCCGAATCCCCACTTCATTGCGTTGTCAATCGACACGATATCCTCAGCAATATCATAGGCGATTTCCGCTGTATAAAGGAGAACATCTGTAAGCATTGTATGGATGAATACTCCTGCTGGATCTTTCTCTGTATAGTAAAGCGTTTTCATCTTGTTTGCAGAACCTTTTACTTGAGATACCATTTCCGTTGCTTTTGTACGCAACTTATCTTGTTTCTCATCATACTCCATCGTTTCAGGATTTAATTGGTAAATGACACTGCCTTCTTGACCTTTCACCTTCTTGTAAAACCCTTTGCCACTTTTAGCTCCAAACATCTTTTTCTCAACCATCTCTTGCATAAATGTTGGAACTTCAAAAGCTTCTTTTTCAGCACCTTCTACCTTGTTATACACATTATTCGCTACATCGATAAATGTATCTAATCCGACAACATCTAGCGTACGGAATGTAGCACTTTTCGGTCTACCGATCATCGTACCTGTAATTGAATCAATCTCTCCAATGGTTAAATGTTGATTTAACATTTCTCTTACAGAAACGAGTAATCCATATGTTCCAATTCTGTTAGCAATAAAGTTCGGTGTGTCTTTTGCTGCGACGACTCCTTTTCCTAACACATCACTTACAAAAGTTTCCATAAACTCTTTTACATCATCTTTTGTATGTGACGTTGGAATGACTTCGAGTAAGTGTAAATATCTAGGTGGATTGAAAAAGTGTGTTCCTAGGAAATGAGCTTTTAAATCGTCTGAAACTTCTTCCACCATATCTTCTACAGAAATTCCTGAAGTGTTAGAACTCACAATCGTTCCTTCTTTTCGATGTTCATCAATTGTAGCAAGTACTTGTTTTTTAACGTCTAGTCGCTCTACGACCACCTCAATAATCCAATCTACATCCCCAAGTTTGTCTACATCATCTTCTAGATTTCCTACTTCGATAAGTGACAAACTATCCTTTGTTGTAATTGGGGAAGGCTTTTGTTTCTTTAACGCATCCTTACTTCTTTGAGCGTTCCTGTTACGTACTACTTTATCTGTTAATTGAAGACCGCTCTTCTCTTCTTTTTCCGTTAATTCTTTTGGGACAACGTCAAGCATCAATGTCGGTATGCCATTATTCGCTAAATGGGCCGCAATTCCTGAACCCATAACACCTGAGCCAATCACCGCTGCTCTCTTTACTTGATACTTCATTTTTTTCCTCCTCACATCATTTGAATGAACCATCATTCATTTTTATATTAAAAAAATATATGAATGGATCAATTTCTTACAAAAGCGACCATCCCATTATATAGAAGCTCATATAATGATGCATGCGTGATAAAGAAATTGATCAGAGTACTTGTTCATTCTTACTATAAATGACTTTCGGATATTTTTCAAATTAAATGTAAGCGCTTTTTTAATTTCCTTAAAATAAAGACCCGTTTTTCATCCTCATTCGGAATGATTCTTATTTACAAATCGGAACCATTCCGATATAATGCAATGTATGCGAGAAAGGAGCTATGTAGAATGAAGTTTTTTCGCCTCTTTATTCCTATCATCATCTTGGTTGGATTTATGGTCGGATGTCAATCCCCTGCTGAGAAAGATAACAATCATGATGATATTCACATATATACGTCAATTTATCCAATTCAATTTATTATTGAAGGACTTGTTGGGGACTTTGCTCACGTACAAACGGTATACCCTCCTGGAGTTGATGCACATACATATGAACCAAGTACAAAAGATATGATTGATATTTCAAGTAGCATAGCGTTCATTTATTTAGGTGCGGGCATGGAAAGTTTTGCAGAAACAACTGTCGAAGCACTAGCATCCAGTGACGTGGAATTTATCGAAATCGGCGAACACGAGGAATTATTCGCTCATGCAGATGATCATGATCATCATGACCATGATGGACACGACCACGGTGACTTAGATCCTCATATTTGGTTTGACCCAGAGCGTATGATCCAAGTTTCCGAACTAATGAAAGAGGAAATGATACATTTATTCCCAGAAGAAACAACCACGATTGAAGAAAATTATGCACAGATGAAAGAATCCTTCAATGCACTAGATAAACAATATGCGGATTCCCTGCTTCCTAAAAAGAATAAAAAAATGATTGTGTCTCACGCTGCTTATGGCTATTGGGAAGAACGATATGGTATTGAGCAAATTCCTATTAGTGGAATATCAGCAAGCGAAGAGCCTTCTCAAAAAGAGTTGGCACAATTAATCGAGCGTGCGAACGAGGAACATATGACATATATTTTCTTTGAACAAAATACGTCCAATAAAATTGCTACTATTATTCAAGAACATTTACATGCAACACCGTTATACATTCATAATTTAGAAGTGCTTACAGAAGAAGATATTGCAAACAATGAAGATTACCTTACTTTAATGGAAAGAAATATACACGTATTAGATGAAGGTATTCAGTAGAGAGGTGAAATATATATGGGTGAACCAGTCGTATCCGTCAAACACGTGAACTTTTCATACGGAAATAAAGCTATTTTAAAAGACATTCAGTTAGATATTCAAAAAGGTTCTTTCTTAGGTCTTGTAGGCCCTAATGGTGGTGGGAAAACTACCCTCATACAATTAATTCTTGGTCTCTTACCTCCTGATGAAGGAGAAATCAGGATTTTAGGTCAACCGATTAAACATTTTAAACAATGGAACCGCATTGGCTTTGTGTCACAAAAAGCAAATAGCTTTAATAAAGGTTTCCCTGCAACAGTCTTTGAAGTCGTTGCTATGGGGCTTACTTCTAAAATAGGGTATTTCCGATTTTTCAAAAAACATCATAAAGAAAAAGTAATCCATGCCTTAACGCAAGTAAATATGGAAGGATTTGCCAATCAAAATATCGGAAACTTATCAGGTGGGCAGCAGCAACGTGTATTTATTGCAAGAGCTCTTGTTGGCGATCCTGAATTGATTATTTTAGATGAACCAACTGTAGGAGTGGATTATAAAAATGTCCAACGCTTTTACGAACTATTACACACATTAAACACGAAAGATAACATTACCTTATTACTCGTCACACACGATACAGGAGTCATGACAAAGTTTGCGACAGATGTTGCATGTCTCAATCAAACCTTACATTTCCACGGGGATTCTGAAGCATATACCTCTCTTTCAGATGAGGATTTATCAGATATATACGGTCACCCTGTCAATGTAATCGTCCATGACCATTAAAGGGAGGTAAAAGGATGATCGAACACTTTTTACAATTTGACTTTTTACGTCATACATTTTATACAAGCATACTTATCGGTCTTATCGCACCATTACTTGGAACATTTTTAGTCGTTCGTCGCCTCTCTTTACTAGCGGATGCGTTATCCCACGTAACATTAGCAGGAATTGCATTTGGGTTATTCATTGAAAAGAGATATGCGGGTGTATGGATCACACCGATTCAAAGTGGAATGATTTTCTCCGTTGTTGGATCCTTATGCATTGAAAAATTACGTTCTATTTATAAAGCGTATCAAGAAATTGGAATTCCGATTATTTTATCTGGTGGGGTTGGATTAAGTGTTATTTTTATTGCCCTAGCAAACGGGTTTAATACAGATTTGTTTAACTATTTATTCGGATCCGTATCAGCTGTAAGTCGCGTGGATTTTCTAACGATCCTTTTTATATCGATTGGAGTAGTGATCACGTTATTTTTCTTTTACAAGGAATTACTAACACTTTCCTTTGATGAAGAATATGCATCTGTCTCAGGACTTCATTCAAAACGGATACACTTTTTATTTATCATTTTAATAGCATTTGTCATTGCAGCATCGATTCGAATTGTTGGCGTGTTACTCGTCTCTGCATTAATGACGTTACCTGTTGCAGCTGCTCTAAGGTTTGCGAAAAGCTTTAAACAACTGATTGTATACTCCGTTATTTTCGGAGAAATTGCAGTTGTCGCAGGACTTATTTCAGGATATTATATGAGTATACCTCCTGGTGGTACGATTGTTATGCTATCTATTATCGTTTTAATCGGTTCCATTGTGATACAAAAAAGATTCACAAAACGATCACGAAAGGAGCATGTATAATGGACGTTCAACGAGCCATTCAATTATTACAACATGAAGGTTATAAAGTTACGAAACCTAGAGAAAATATGCTTCAATACTTTGAATTAGAAGATGGGTATCGTACTGCAAAAGATTTCATGGCATTTACTGAAGGAAATTATGAATCTATGAGTTTTGATACGGTCTACCGAAACTTACATTTATATCATTATCTTGGGATTTTGGAAGCTACAGAACTGGATGGAGAAAAACATTTCCGCATGAATTGTATGTCAGATCATCATCACCATTTTATTTGTAAGGATTGTGGCGGCACGAAAAAAATCCCGATTTGTCCAATGGATGAAATCGAAAAGATACTCACAAATTATGAAATTGAAGGTCACAAACTAGAAGTGTATGGAGTATGTCCTTTATGCAAAAGCGCTTAGAACATCCCCTTCTCGTTCCTATATATATCGGACTTTTTGGAGCAATTGGAGCCGCTGTTCGCAGTGGGATCACACATATGTTTTCTCAGTATAGTATGTTTCCAGTAGGTACATGGATCATTAATACGGTTGGCTCCTTTTTATTAAGTATTATGTTTTTTCGTCCATCTATGAGAGATGCTATTCCGCCAACGATCTTTACAGCGATAACCGTTGGCGGAATTGGTTCCTTTACTACATTTTCCACGGTTACCGTAGAGACAGTAGAATTATTCGCCGGTGAACCACTTCTAGCTTCTGTATATATGCTCGGTAGTATTTTCACTAGTGTTTGTGCATGTTTCATCGGCTATCTCCTAGTAAAGGGGCGGGCCTAATATGATCCTATTCGCAACTGCTGCAGGCGGATTTCTCGGTAGTATTGCTCGCTATTATTGCTCGTTATTTTTTAAGAAACCCGGAGTCAACACGTGGATGGTCAATGTGCTAGGTTCCATTCTTCTCGGAATCATTACGCGAATGTTCGTGCAAGACGATCTTTCACTCATACTCTTTTCCTTTATTGGTGTGGGGTTTTGTGGGGCATTTACCACTTTTTCTACATTTGGATATGAGACTACGCAATTTATCTTACAAAAAAGATATGTACGTGCTTTTGGATATGTAAGTACAATGATTATTGTCTCGTTTAGTATGGTGTACTTCATCGTAACCTTTTAATTGAAAAAAAAGCACAGAACAGTGATGCATACATCCAATTCTTACACATGTCACCATTGGATCACCATTCACTTCTGTGCTTTTTTAAGTATTCCTAGATCGTCCTAAGATGATTTCTTACGTTGTTTTCTCTTTTCTTCTACAATCATATTCATTTTTTGTTTGAGTTCTTCTGCCTCTTCTTTCGTACCTTCAAAAGTTCCGTATCTGACCCGTTGATACACGTTAAAATCAATATCCCAATCCATTCGACAGATCCACTCCTCAAGGGTTTCATCTTGTTTTCTACCGTCATCTGTCTGACTCATCGTCTTTTCAAATTGAAGCATTCTTTTACGCACGTAATCTTTTGGTTGAGGAAACAATCCTTTCAATCGGTCTCTCCAGGACCTTTTCTCTTTTTCAACGCCTTCAATATGTTCATATGACACGTGTTCTTCCGTGAATGTTCTTCGATTAAATGACTTCTTCATTAAACGTATAATCAAGCGAATGATAAAATAAGCTGCAATGACAGAAATAGCGATGAATATCCAAGTAAACGCGTGCTCAATAAGTGTTTCTGAGTCGTCATAAAATTCCGGAGTTTCCTCTCCCAGATTTGATTCTATTTCTTCCTCTTCAGCATCTTCAGGCTCTGGAATTGGAATCAAACTAATTACATATACGAGAAAACTTCCGATCTGTGCAAGGATGGTTGTTATCATCCCCCAAACAAATCCTATGGCTGCCCGAACCCAATTAAATGAAAAATATATGGCAGTAATGGCGACTACAATGACGCCTAACATACTTGTTAAGAACCATGTACTTCTGCTTTTTCGGTCTTCTTTTGGTAACACAGTCATATTTCGTAGGATATTTCCGGTAATTAATAGTACCAATGAAATAACAACAAACATAATAAAAGACGTATCATGAATGAATAACGGAATAATGATGGATGCAATTAAAATAATGCGTAAATAAAAGCCTTCATTTTCTAACTTGTGCTCTCTCCGAAGGGAAATCGCACTATTCGTAAGAAGCACCGCAAAAACAATACTTATCCACAGTGGGTAGGAAAGTATATAAAAAACTCCCCCTAACACTGGAGTCATAATTAAATATGGTACATAGCTTGTAACCCGGTGTAACAAAATGACATAGATACATGTAAGTATACAAACAATAGCACTATAGCTAAGATAAGGAATTACATCATAGTAATAATGAAATATTGGAATCGATAAAAATAAGATGATGATAGCCTCAGCAATGAAGTGATATGCGTAAGTAATGGTCATAAAGTTACGTTGCACGAGTAATCACTTCCTTCGTTAACTTTTTCAAGTCCCCATTTTCATCAATATGTAAAATAGATTTATGAGAACCAACAATATTTTGTAAGATTCCATATTCATTTTCAGACAGTTGTCCAATATATACAATCGTATGTGCCCGTGCTAATTGATCGCGAACAGTCATCAACACTTGCGTCATACGAGAAGTGATTCCGTGTCGATCAATTCGGGCAAGAATATCTAATGACTGTATATAATGCGCATTTCCCTCTCCTTGTTTCTGATAAATAAAAGGAGTATTCCCTAGCTTTCTTGCATTCACAACCATTTCATAAGGTAATCCTTGTTGATGGATATCCTGAAGCAAAAAGGCCGTGTACGAAAGGAAGTCTTCCATTACATCAAGACGTAAATCCGTTACAGTAAGGTTTACTAGAATAAAAAACGAACGATCGATTACACGCTCAAATTCATTTGTTTGCAATTCCCCCGTTTTTACAGAAGCATTCCAATTGATCCGGTGAAACGGATCTGTGGAAACATAATCTCTTGTCCCAATCATACTCTGGATATCTTCATAAGGTGAAAAACGAACCCGTTGCTCCCCAGGTAAATCATGTCTTAATTGCTGGATTCCATGAACTTCTTTCATTTCAGGAAAAACAACAATTTCTTGATGAAAATAGGGTGAGTAGGTTAATTCTACGAAATCAAAGTTAATTAAATGTGGAAAACGATATTTCAATTGATAGATACGAGCAACTCCACGCTTTTCTGTGTGCAATTGTACGTGAATTCTTGTTTTTCGCTTTCCCATAATTGATGTAGGAATTTTTATATGGGAGCGTTCACCTGTCTCCGCATGTTCATGAACAGTTGTTGAAACTACGTCATTTATAGATACTTCTAGCATTCCATTAATATAGGGTAAAATTGATCGATTTGCGATAAGTAACTCTAATGCAATGTCTTCTCCAGGATAAGCACGTACAATGGTCCGTTTATTTTCTACATCTAACTTTTCCCCTACTGAACGTTGATATAATTCCGAAAATATAAAATAGACGACAAATATTCCTACAATAACGAACAATAAAGGCTTTTTCATAATGAAACTAATGAAGGAGATACCTAGAATCCCGACAATGATATAATCGAGATTTTTGTGCGTATCTAACTGAAAGTATTTTTTCCAATTCATTGTTTTGTCGCCTCAAACTCCACTGGGACATCACAATCTCGCATAATTTCTTCCACAACTTGATCGACTGTTTTTCTCATTTCTCCTTCCATCGTTAAAATGAGACGATGTGCAAAAACATATGGAATGAGTTGTTTGACATCTTCAGGTGTTACATATGATCGATCATTAAGTAGTGCTCGTGCTTGTGCAGCTCGCATACAAGCAAGCATTCCTCTTGGACTAATTCCAATTGCAATATCCGGATGTTCTCGACTTTTGTGGATCAACTGGACAATATATGTATAGACCGGATCTGAGATTTCTATATCTTTTAATGTATTTTGCCACTTAACGACCTCCTCTGTAGTCACTTGAGGTTTTAAAGTGTCAAATGGATCTGCATTACGATACGTCGCTAATAAATGTAAATCTTCTTCCATCGTTGGATAATCAATTTTTATCTTGAATAAGAAGCGATCTAGCTGTGCTTCAGGTAATGGGAATGTTCCATAACTGCTTTCAACTGGGTTTTGTGTAGCAATGACAATAAAAGGTCGGTCCACTTCAATTGTTTCACTATCAATAGTTGTTTGTCTCTCTTCCATCACTTCTAGCAAACTTGATTGTGTCTTAGGTGTTGCTCGGTTAATCTCATCTGCTAACAACACATTCGTCACAACAGGACCTACACGAAGCTCAAAATCTTCTGTCTTCGGATTATAAAAACGAATACCTGTTATATCACTCGGCAGTACGTCAGGTGTACACTGAATACGACTGAAATCTCCTTCAATGACTTTCGCAAAACTTTTTGCTAATTTCGTTTTTCCTGTTCCTGGAACACTTTCAAATAACACATGTCCTTCTGCAAGTAATGCTATCCACATTAAATCAATGACTTCTTCATTTCCTAAAATAACTTCTTGCATTGCTTGTTTTGCCTTTTGTAAAGACTTCATACCCTTCACCTATCCTTTTATCTTTATAATGATAACTCCAATATAGATAACGCTTTCATTTATGCGAATACAACTATCCTACCATATATTGCTATTGCTCGAAACTTTCTTGTTAAAAAGAAGACACAGAGTAGTGTCTTCTTTTGATTCTTTCCATTCAATCATGATTATTTTCTCACGTACAAGCCTTCATGAATAAATGTATTTATACTATTTCGATCAGATGGTTCTTCACGCGCTTGTAAAGCTTCTGGCAATGTATCTTTATCGCCTTGATAGCCTGCCGCAACAATTGCTAATACTTCGTGTCCATCCGGAATTTGTAGTGTTTCTTTTGCTTTATCTCGATCGAATCCGCCCATGCCATGTGTAATGAGTCCTTGGCGTCTTGCTTCTAACGCTAAAAACCCCCAAGCAGTTCCAGTATCAAATGCATATGTAGGATTGACACTATCACTATCTTCTGACCATCGTTTATGAGCTACAATGGCAATTAACACTGGTGCTTTTTTACACCAAATGGTATTGCCGTCATTGATAAAGGTTAAAAATGTATCTCGGTCTTCTTTTTCTGTGGCATACACGAATCTCCACGGTTGTTTATTTGCTGCAGATGGAGCCCATCTAGCTGCTTCAAATAGACTAAACAATACTTCTTTATCCACCTTTTTATCTGAAAATGCCCTAGGTGACCATCTCTCAATATACGTATCATCAATCGGATAGGCAGCTTTTCTGTTTGATGTTCCCTTTGCCATTGTATCGTCCTCCTTCAAAATATCCAACAACTACTACATGGATTATCATATGTGTTTCAACAGTTACATGCAAATAGTACGGTTTAATCGGAGCTATGAATTTCATAATGGCCAAAAATAGCTACCTCACTCGAACATAGAGTTTCAAACGACTTAACGGAACTACATGTTGTATGAACGTAGCATAACATACGTATGATGACATTCATTAAATCCTTTAAAAATGTGCACCAAAAAACCGTACTTATCAAAAGTACGGTTTAAAGTGATTAATTGATACGACGAACGTGTCCTTTGAATGCTGAGTTCCAATAACTATTTGAGTTAACATTAACAATTGCAACTCCTGTAGATGATTGTGATCCAATAAAGTTTCCATTTCCAAGATAAATACCGACATGACCATCAACTTGTCCACCTGGGTTCGTAAAGAAAATTAAATCTCCCGGTTGTGCCTCAGAATATGATACCTTCGTTCCTAATGTACGTAATGAACGGGTATTTGATGGAATACTCTTGCCTGATTGACCATACGCCCAAGAAACAAATCCTGAACAGTCAAATCCACCTGGACTCTTACCACCTAATACATAACGGTTAGGAACACTTAATTGACTTTTTGCTGCTTGAATCGCTGAACTTGATCCACCACTTGATGCTGGTGTGTTTTTTGGTTGTTCGTCAGACATAGTAGAGACATTTCCATTGCTACTGTTATTTCCGCTACTTTGACTGCTCTCATTACTAGTTTCAGTAGAAGCTACTACTGGTGCAGGATTGCGTGCTTCTGTTAACTGGCGAGCAACTTGTGCTTCTAATGAAGATAAGTCACTATCTTCTGTTTCTAATTTTGCAACTGTTTTCTTTAACTTTTTCTCTTGTTTCTTTAATTCTTTTTCATTTTCTTTGTTTGCATCTTTTTGTCCTTTTATAACAACTTTCATTTCAACTAAATCTTCTTTTAGTTCTTCTTGTTCTGTAAGTTTTTCTTCAACTTCCCCTTGAACAACTGCAACTTTTTCTTTATCTTCTTCTAAGTCTTCCATTAATTGTTGGTCTGAGTTTGTAATTTTTGTAACTGCAGAAACTCTACTAATGAAATCTCCGAAACTATCTGATCCAAATAGAACATCGAGAAAGCTAATGTTCCCACCATTTTGTTGGTAAGATGAAATACGGTCTTTCAAAATGTTGTTACGCTTCTCAATACTAGCTTCTAGTTCTTCAATTTCATTTTCTAAAGCTACAATTTCTTCTTCATACGTTTCGATTGTTTCTTCTGTTTCGTTGAGCACTAGATTGTTTTCTTCTTGAGCTTTATTAAGTTCTTTAATCTCATGCTTTAATTCTTCGAGGTCTATGAGGATGTCAGCAATTTCTGCATCAGCTTTGGATAGATCCTTTTTAATACTTGCTCTTTCTTCCTCGATTTTCGTCTGCTTGTCCTCTAGGTCTGAAACACTTTCGGCCTGAGCAACATCCCCAAAAAATGCACTAGTGAATCCAACTACAGCAACTGTAGTTAAAGTAAGTAAAGATTTTTTCAATACTGTCTCCCCGCTTCCCCTCATTTTGTTCTTTGTATGTATGTCTAAAGTATGTATGTACTGAGTTTTATTATACTTATGTGAGTAATTTGTAGCATATGGTTTCCAACCACAGTTCACACTATAACATCCAAAAGTAACAGTCGTGTAATAGTAATGTTACAATCATATTTCATTTTAATAGAATGTGTGATGTTATTCATAGATATTCTCTATGAATTTTATCCATTTTCTTCCGAATGCTTTAATTTACTTTACTTTTCGTCATCTATCAATTGTAATAATCCACTATATAATTATACATTGAAATCGTTTTCTTTATTCATTTTTACAAATTTTTCCTGCCACTGTAAACGTTTACAATGATACATTTTTCAGACGCTTTGACAGAAGCTTTTTTCATAGTTTTACATATCCTTCCATTAGACAAAAGTCCTATTTTTTCTACATGATTATCCTTCATGTATTCGTTTCACGATACGAACATGTCTAACGATAAAAAAACGGTAGAGGACGAAAGATTTCATCCTCTACCGTTTTCAATCCATACAGTCACATTATTCATATGCTGCCATGTTTGATAATACATAATGATAGAGCAGTGCTTCTGTACAATGTAATGAAGATTCATGTGTTCGCTCAAATGCATGGGAAGAATCAATTCCTGGGCCAACGAGACCATGGACAATATCATGTCCTGCACGAATTGCAGCTGAAGCATCTGAACTATAGTAAGGATAAATGTCTAATTTATAATCGATATCGTTCTCTTTTGCCAATTGAACTAGTTTATTACGAAATCCTAAATGATACGGTCCACTACCATCTTTTACACAAATGGACACTGTGTATTCATCTGTGGATTGTCCGTCACCCATAGCACCCATATCGACAGCTAAATACTCAACTGTTTCTTTAGTAATATTCGAATTCCCACCATATCCAATTTCTTCATTGTTTGAAATTAAAAAATGTGTTGTATAAGGTAGTTTTTCACCAGAAACTTTCAGTCGTTTAATGAGTTGAAGCAAAATAGCTACACTTGCTTTATCATCTAAATGGCGTGACTTAATAAAGCCATTATCGGTTGTTTCCACACGTGGATAAAAGGAAACAAAATCACCGACTTCAATCCCAAGACTTCTCACTTCTTCCGCATTTTCTACTTTTTCGTCAATACGCACTTCCATATTGTCTTGATTTCTTTCAGCAGTTCCAGCGTCTTTATACACATGGACAGATGTTTGATGCATTAAAATAGTTCCTGTGAACGTTTTATCTGATGTATGTATGCGGCAGTATTCACCCTCAATGGAGTTGTAATGAAAACCACCAATGAGATCTAGCTTCAGTCTTCCATTTCCTTTTACTTCTTTGACCATTGCCCCAAGGGTATCCACGTGAGCTGTAAGCATGCGATGTTTCGAGTCATCCTCCCCAGGAAGTGTTGCAATAAGACCGCCTTTACGATTGCGGTAGTTTTCTACACCAAGATTTTGTAAATGCTCTTCTACAAAAGTGATCACATCATTTGTAAAGCCAGATGGACTTGGAATTTGTACGAGTTTTTGAAGCACATCAATTGTTTCTTCAGTATTTGGATATGTTGCCATAAAATTACCTCCCAGATTGTATTATCTATAGTGTATTCCCTTTTATACGTACTTTGCAACTTTGAAAATTCAATCTCGACCATGAAAAATACGAAACAACCATTTTGTGGCTGTCTCGTATTTTGTAAAATTTTCTATATAGAATATGCTTTTTAGGACTACTGAATGCGGTCTATTTCTTTCTTCATATGTTTTTCTGCATGTGTCGTACCATATTTCGCTAATGAAACTCTATATAAAATAAATCCTAAAATGGTCCAAGCAATAATAATGACCCATTCGTAAGGCCACGTAAGTGCAGATGGCATACCTGGAAGATATAGGATGAAAATCCCTATTGACATGATCACTGCTAGCCAACCAATTGTTGTTCCTCCAACAAGCCTAAATGGTCGTTTCATGTTTGGTGATTTTTTACGTAAAATAATAAACGAAATAGCAACCATCATCCAAGCTAACACTAACCCAAGTCCTCCAGCATTTTGAAACCAGAGAAGTGCTTGACGACCTAATAATGGAGATAATGTAGAGATCACTGCGATTAAAATGATTGCTTTATAAGGCGTATTGTATTTGGGATGTAACTCTCCTAACGCTTTAGGAAGCATACCCGCTTTTGCTAATGCATAAATAGCACGGCTTCCTCCTACGTAGAATCCTAACCAACTCGTTAAAATTCCTCCAATACCACCTAACACTAAAAAGTTCCCCATTAATTGACTATCTCCAAAAGCTTTTGCCATTGCGTCAGCTGTAACAAGATTAGACGCACTTAATTCCGTTGGCCCTAACATACGGGATACTCCAAAGATAATTGCAACATACCAAGCAACAGCCATAAGTACAGAAGTTGTAAGTAGTTGACCAATACGTTTTTGTGGTAAATTAATCTCTTCAGCCGCTTGAGGGATTACGTCAAAACCAACGAACATAAATGGCGTCATAATAATTACCGTCATAATCCCTGTCATTCCATCCGGAAAAAATGGTTCCATCGTATTTAAGCTTCCACTTGCAGTTCCTCCGATAATTAAAAGAACCCCTGCAGCGAGAATCAATCCGGTTAAAATAACAGTAATAGCAGATGTTAACTTAATCCCACGGTAGTTAATCCACGCAATTATGATCGACCCTAAAATCCCGACTCCTGCCCACGTAAATGTTACATCCCAACCAGCAACCGTGTACATGTATCCTTGACTATAATTAGGAATGAGATATTCAAACACGGTCGGTAATGCGACGGCTTCAAATCCAATAACCGATACATACCCTAATATTACTGCCCATGTAGCAATGAATGACAATGTTCGCCCCATCGCTTTAAATGTGTAAATCAGCTCTCCACCAGCTAAAGGTAGTGCAGCAGCGAGTTCAGAATACGTTAGGCCGACGAGTACAACCATTAATCCGCCTATGAGGAATGCAATAATGGAACCTAAAGAACCACCTTTTGTAATCCAAATTCCCGCATTTACAACCCACCCCCACCCAATCATGGAACCAAATGCAAGAGCAATAACGTCTTTATTTCTTAACGTCTTTAACAGTTTTTGATCTTCCATCATCTACTTCCTTTCTTATAGTTAAGTCTATTTTCACTACTTGAATTTCCTTCTTGCTTCGATATTTCAGTGAATAGCATCATCTACACTTGTAGGTGAAGAGACCCACTTAAGCATTTGATTAAGAATTCAAGTATTTACTACTGTTTGCTACCTCTTTCTCCACTTCTAATACCGCTTCTTCTACAATAGCAATCATCTTATCTACTTCTTCTGCATCAATAGATATTGGTGGTGAGAAACAAATAATATTTGTATTGTCATATGTGACAGGCCGAGAGATTAACCCCTTTTCTCTCAGTAATTCAATTGTTCTTCCTGCAACATTCCAGTCCGCTGGAAACGGTTCATTTGTAGCAGGGTTTTTCACCAGCTCGATAGCTCCTAATAGCCCTTTAGCACGAACATCTCCAACGATTTTGGATTTCTCTTTCACTTTTTGGAAACCTTCGAACATACGCTCTCCCATGTTACGGGAATTTTCCACCATGTTTTCTTCCTCGATAATTTCAATGTTTTTAAGTCCTACCGCTGTAGCAGTTGGATGTCCGCTATACGTAAACCCATGCATCAATGTACCTTTAGAATGTTTCTTTAGCACGTCATGAATGGCATCTGAGACGACGACACCTCCTAGTGGAATGTACCCACTTGTAACTCCTTTAGCAAACGTCATTACATCAGGAGTAACCCCCCAGTTCTCCATACCAAACATCGTTCCTGTTCGCCCAAAGCCTGTAATGATCTCATCTGCTATAAATAAAATTCCGTACGCATCACAAAGTGCGCGAATTTCTTTAAAATAATCTTCTGGTGGAATAATCACTCCTCCTGCCCCTTGAATAGGTTCAGCAATAAATGCTGCGATTGTTTCAGGACCTTCAGCTTCAATGGCTTCTCTGAGAGAATGTATAGCTTCTTCTGTGCTTTTCTCATAAGGAGTATCCACGTGAAGGAAATCGTCTAGAATTGTGCCATCCATGTCCCAGAACTCTTTAATACCTGTTGCAGTTGTCGATGCAGTTCCAACCCCGTGATATGCTTTTTTACGGGAAATTATTTTACGGCGTTCAGGCTTCCCTTGAATTTTCCAATAATGACGAATCAATTTAAACGCAGAATCATTTGCTTCAGATCCTCCTGAAGTAAAGAACACAGCGTTTAAATCACCTGGTGCCAATGTTGCGATTTTTTCGGCTAATAAAATAGCTGGTTCATGACTAAAGGTTGAAAATGATGAACTGAATGCGAGCTTCTCCATTTGTTCTTTCGCAACTTCTGCTAGTTCACTACGCCCGTGACCCACATTCACGTTCCATAACGAAGCCATTGCATCTATATATTTCTCTCCGTGAACGTCTGTTAAATAAACCCCTTCCCCACTTTCAAAAATCAGAGTTGGTCCTTCTTCCTGCTGTTGTTGAATGGATGAAGTCGGGTGAATAAAATGTTTTTTGTCTAATTCTATTAAATGTGACATCGTCTCATCTCCTTAAAATGAATACTTATAAAGCATGCTTACATTCTCAAGTTCTCTAATTAATCGCCAAAGTAATCGCTTACAAAAAGAAATTGTAAAGAATGTTTTCATAATTAAGTAACTATATACTATTGTGAGAGTAAGATGATATACTGAAAAGTACCAGATTGAATAATTTTATGGGACCAGGAGGATGTAATATGATTAAATTCCATGTAAATAAAGATCCTAAGGCAACTCATATTTATAAACAAATTTATAAAAATCTCAAAAAGTTCATTTTAGAACATAAAATTGCCTCTGGGGATAAACTACCATCCAAGCGGCGACTTGCCGATGAACTACACGTAAGTATTAACTCTGTTGAAACCGCCTATGAGCAACTCCTTGCTGAGGGATACATTTATTCCATCCAGCGAAAAGGATATTTTGTTGAAAACATCGCCCAATTCGTTAAAAATACTGCGCATAACGATCCATTGCCACATAATATGAAAGAGGAGTTCGCTCAAAAAGATGGCTGGCTTTCCCTCTCTCATATTCAAACAGACTGTACCATGTTCCCTTTTCACGCATGGATCAAAAGTGAAGAAATGGCCATTACACATTACAAATCTGAATTATCCGAAATTCCTCACCCACAAGGACCTTACACTACGCGAAAAACAATTGCTGATATGATTGCACTTAGTCGTGGCGTTATATGTGAGCCAGAACAGATTGTGATTGGAACAGGCATTCATTCATTGCTTCGTCAATTAATGAACACTCAATCAACAACATCAAAAATAGCGATGGAAAACCCTGGATACTCCCGAGTTTATCGGATTTTAAAAGATATGGACTTTGACGTGATACCTACTCCTCTTGATAAGGACGGATTCAATCTTCATGAAGCAAAACAAACAGATCCAACATTCTTGTTTGTTACACCATCTCATCAATTGCCAACTGGTACCATTATGCCTATTTCTAGACGCGTTGATTTATTAAACTGGGCGGCAGAGTCAGACAATCGGTATATTATTGAAGATGATTATGACAGTGAATTCAAATATGAAACAGACAACATTCCTTCCCTGCAAGGACTAGATCAAAACAACCGGGTCATTTATTTTGGGACTTTTTCCAAAACCCTTCTACCTAGTTTTCGTATCAGCTATATGGTCTTACCACCAGATTTATTAGCCTTATTCAAAAATTACTATGCAGAATTCATCCATGGATGTAGTTCCCTGTTGTTATACACCCTGCATTTCTTTATTAAAAGCGGTGAGTATGCAAAACATATAAAACGAATGAATCAACAGTATGAAATGAAACGACAGCATCTCATCAAAGAACTTCACGCAACATTTCAAGATAAGATACATATTCACGACATACCAGCTGGTCTACATTTTTTAGCATCCTTCAACAGTCCGCGTACATACGAGGAGATTGCCCAACAAGCGAAAGCAGAAAAACTAGAACTCTATACGATGAAACACTTTATGTTAGATGATATGTCCATAGATTCAGAGAATATATTCCTTGTCATTGGTTTCGCCAATATTACATTTGATGAAATTCCGGAAGTCGTTGAGAGATTACGCCGAATTATGTTATAAGCTCAAGCGAGTCCATATCGGCACCTTTTTTTAGAATCTTTTTTACGTATGGTACACTATTTCTAGTACTCCACATCCAAAACATTAAACGACAGCAAAAACATAGGAGGAAATAATCATGAAAGTACTTAATTTATCTGGAACACCTCATGAAATAGGACTTCAACATGGTGAGCTGGCAAAAGAAGAAGTGATGTACAGTTTGGATTCTTATGAAAAACTATTTTTCCACGACGTTGGAATCACGTGGAAAGAGGCTCGAGAACTCGCCAAACAACATGTACCCGCTATTGAAAAAACAAACATCGATCTTATTCAAGAAATGGAAGGAATAGCACAAGGTTCTTCGATGGATTTTGAAGATATTTTAACGTTAAATGCTCGTAGTGAAATTGCATTAACTCAAAACAAATCAGACGGTTGTACAAGCCTTGCAGTTCTTCCACCTACTAGTGAACAGTCATTCCTAGCACAAACTTGGGACTGGCGCTCTGCCCAATCTCGAAGCTTAATTATGACGAAAATCAAACAACAACACGCACCAAATATTCATATGGTTACTGAAGGTGGGATTATTGGAAAAATTGGCCTGAATGAACATGGACTAGGCGTATGTTTAAATGCACTGCGGGCGAATATATCCTCAAATGAATTACCGATTCATCTAGGGTTACGAGAAGTATTGAACTCTAGAGACATTTATGAAGCTGAAGGAAAAGTTATTGATGGTCAACTTGGATCTTCAGCAAACTTCCTCATTGCCCAAGATGATGAAGACCTTCGTTATGCGGTTAACTTAGAGTTATCACCTACTTCATATGATAAAAAGGAAACACATACTTCTTATCTTTACCATACGAACCATTTTTGTTCGACTGACGTCGCTAACAATATTGGTAAAGAACGTTTAAACACAACAGAAAACTCATACAACAGAATTGACCGAATGGGTGCCCTTATCCAAGGATCTACTGCAGGGAATAAAACTGTTACGGAAAGTGTTGTTAAAGGGTGGCTTTCGGACCATGAAAATGACCCAAACACTATTTGTAGACATAAACAAGAAGGAACATCTGATTATACGGATACGATTACTGCTTTTGCCGTTATTATGGATTTGCGGGGCAGGAACATGTATCTTATGGAAGGTCAGCCTTGTGATCCCATACATGAATATCGGTTTACTTTATAACAAA
>Ga0079226_10000398_pt1 | contig 29899 bp, 29 predicted proteins | sample Poulit2014_FD_76345 | JGI IMG/M metagenome (GOLD analysis project Ga0079226, IMG submission 76345) | Agricultural soil microbial communities from Georgia to study Nitrogen management - Poultry litter 2014 | ecosystem: Environmental > Terrestrial > Soil > Agricultural land | place: USA: Georgia...
AATGATAAAGTTCACAATTTCACCGGCTGAATCTCTCATAAACGCAAGATAACAATCCAGCCATCCACTTTCACAGCAATATTTGGTATAGTAACGATAAGAGAGCAAACGAAAGCGGGTGCGTGTAAATGAAAAAGCCGGATATCCTGATTGTTGAGGATGAACAAAAACTGAGTCGAGTGTTGCAGCTTGAGCTGGATTATGAGAATTATCATACGACAGTTGCCAATGATGGCAAAACAGCACTGGAGCTTTTGACAGACCAGGAATGGGATCTTGTGCTCTTGGATATTATGCTGCCGGAACTAAGCGGAATGGAAGTGCTGCGCCGGGTGCGACGGTTTGATGAATCGACGCCGATCATTTTACTGACAGCGCGGGATGAGGTTTATGATAAAGTGAACGGCTTGGATCAGGGTGCCAATGACTATATCACGAAGCCTTTCCAAATTGAGGAACTGCTCGCTCGAATCAGGGCACAACTCCGCAAGCCGCGAAAAACCACACAGGAGCATGAAGAACTGGGGGTTGGTGATTTGACCGTTGATGTTGATGCCCGGGAAGTCCGTCGTGCTTCAAAGCCGATTGAGCTGACCCCGAGGGAATTCGATCTGCTTGTCTACCTTTTACAAAATAAAAATGTCGTGCTGACAAGAGATCAGCTGATTGAACATGTCTGGGGCTTTGATTATTTCGGGGATACCAATGTTGTTGATGTTTACATCCGGTATTTGCGCCAGAAAGTCGACAAACCATTTGACGAAGCTTATATTCAGACCGTCCGTGGTGTCGGTTATACGATAAAGGAACATTACTGATGAAACTTTCTGTGAAAATCCGATTGTTTTCCAGTTTATTTATGCTTATATTAATTTTACTAGTTAACACCTCTATTTACTATTTATTTCATACGATATCGCTGGACAGTGAACTTGATGATTTAAACACGCAAACAAATGAAATCGTTGAAACATTGAATGACAATCCAAATGTATCGAAAACCGAAATGCTCAATGCCTTTTTGCCGACAGAAGGGATGATTCGGGTCATTGATGAAAATGGGTCTTTTATTGTCGAGGTGATGAAGGCAAATTATGAAGAGGTCCCGGCAAATTATGTGACGTCGGAAACAAAATCGGTTATTTCAATGAGCGATCAGCCTGATTTTGCGGCCATTGCCAAACCCATCATCTGGGAAGACGGCAATGTTGTCACATTACAGGTTTATAAACATCTGACAGGACATGCGTCGACCATGGAAACATTGTTTTACGTTCTGGTTGTGGCATCCTTGATTATGCTGATTCCAACGGTTGTGGCCGGTGTCTTTTTATCCCGGGTGATGACAAGGCCTGTTCAGGAGCTGACGGCTGCGATGAAAGAAAACACCACTTATGGTAATTGGAAGAAAATCGATGCCTCAGATCATTCAAAAGATGAATTATATGAAATGAAAGTGACGTTTAACCGCATGATTGATTATTTACGGGAGAATTTTGAGAAGCAGCAGATGTTTGTTTCCGATGCTTCCCATGAACTAAAAACACCAATATCGATTGTCAAAAGCTATTCCCAGCTGATGAAACGTCGCGGGGCTGGCAATCCGGATTTATTGCAGGAATCGACTGAAGCCATTGAGTCCCAGGCAGACCGGATGCAAAAGCTTGTGGAACAGATGTTGCTTTTAGCCAGGAATAAGGATAAAGAGGTGGATGAAGCGGTTGATGTGGTTGAGTTATGTCAATCAACAGCTGAAACATTCAAAGGTGCTTATGACCGGGAGATTTTGTTCAATGTGCCTGAGGGAACAATCCAAGTGAACGGAAGCTATGATCAGCTGCAGCAGGTCGTTTATATTTTGATGGACAATGCCGTCAAATACAGTGAAGATACCGTCAAGTTATCCGTCGATCAAAGCGACAGCTACGTTGATGTCGCTGTCCAGGACAATGGGCCGGGGATTCCCAAGGCGGAACAGGAAAAGATTTTTGACCGATTTTACCGGATTGATAAATCGCGTAGCAGGGAAACAGGCGGCACCGGTCTTGGATTATCCATTGCTGCGGCCATAACAGAAGCGCATGATGGCACACTCACAGTTACAAGCACACCCGGAGAAGGGTCCACATTTACGCTGAAGCTACCGGTTTCTCATAAAAGTTAATAGCTTTCTCATCATTTTCTAATGTGCCGCACAGTGTCTTTTCATTTGCAGCGGATATGATATAGTCACAAAGAAAAAAGAGGAGGCATTTAACATGAAAAAGAAAATCGGAATGGTGTTGGCTGTGATACTTGGTATTTCAGCACTGGGACTGGGCATGTTTCAAACAAGTGCATCTGAAGCATCACCGAAAATGGGCGAACAGGAAATCAGGGATTTGATCAATTCACAGTATTCTGGTGAGATTACCGAACTTGAATTGGATCAAAAAGGAAATCGGACAGTATATGAAGCAGAAATTCACGATGGTGGAACTGAATACGATATTGAACTGGATGGCGACACAGGTGAAGTTTTAGAATTGGAAAAGAAATTTGCTGCCAAAGATAACAATAAACAAAACAGCGCGAAAAGTAATGAGAAAAAGTCCGACAAAACAGACAGCAGCCAAAATAATAAACAAAAAGATGATGACGGAAATAATAAGAAGCAAAATGATGATGCAAAATCCCGTGATGACGACGACACTGATGATGGCGATGATAAAAACTCATCCGGCAAAGACAATACGTCCCGGATGGAATTAAGCCAAAACGGAAACAGTGATGATAACAAAGATAAGAATTCATCAAAATCGGCCGTAATCAGTACGGGTGAGGCAGAAAAAATTGCGAAAGATGAATTTCCCGGTACAATTATCGAAATGGAACTGGATGAAGATGACGGACACCTATATTATGAAATCGAAATGAAGTCCAAAAACAAGGAAGCCGAAATCGATATTGACGCCTATACTGGTGAAATATTGGTCATGGAAATTGACGATGAAGACGATGAAGAAGACGAAGACGACGATGATTAATAAAGTGAAACTTCATTCAGCGGGGGCGCTTTTCCCCCGCTGTGAAGAAGTGGAACAAAGGCTAAGTACGCAACGTCGTGTTGCAACGCCTTTGTGACCTGCATCGTGCAGGCCCGAACCGAATCGGACATTTAGGGTCAGTTAACCGCCGTTTTTGGGCGGGTGATCAAAAAATCACCTGTCATGTGATATAAATCATAGCAGTCAATCATAAAGTGAACTACGATTAACAATAGAGGTGGGGACCTCTGCTCTTTACGAATTACTTGAAAGAAGCAAACCTTTTTCAAATAGGGTTTGCTTCTTATTTTATAACGTCTGAAAGCATATATGATGGTTGGTCTCATAAAAACTTTGGTACTTGCTATAAGACGAGGGTTAATGCTGAAGTACTTTTTATAACGTCAGAAGTATAAATTTCAGGGTGTCATGCCAATATTGAATCAGTTGGTTCGCTGATCCCTTTCGATTCTGGCTCCAGGTCTCCAACTTGTGGGATGATGATAACAACCCCGAGCTTTTCTAAAGTAATAATGAAAGGAAAAAATTACATGTAATGTTTTTGTAAAAAATGTGTTTAATTTGTTACATAGCGGGTATACGACAATGGGCCTAATAAATCAAGACCGTAAATAGGGGGATTAGCATTGAACGAACAAGAAGTGATTGTTTACATCAGTGAGAATAGTTCACAGTGTGAGAATCTGCTCGAACAGTTGAATCAAATGGATATCCATTACAAAAAAAGGAATGTGACGGAGCATCGGAAATATCTGGTTGAACTACAAGAAGAGGGGATATTTGGTACACCTGCGACATTTGTGGATGAAAAAGTTGTTCTAGGCGCACAAGTCAATAAAATTAAACACGCACTGGGCATGTCTGATCAATATCATTCGTATACTTCATTCAAACGATAGCGAGTGCCGGGATAGGCTATAGCTCACATTTCAAGGTATTTTTCATATGATAACGAGAGACCATGATAAAGAGGTGTGAGTTATGTTACGAAGATCTTATCCTTTTCGGCCACCTTATCACAACAGTCCAGCCCATTTTAACCCTCATACAGCCAATCCAATCAACACGCCTTACACGGCACATTATCCAACAGCGTTCGAAGTGTATTCAAAGCCGAAGCAGCCTGTGAGCTGGCAAGCCTATCCCTATTCTGCTGCGACATTTACCCAGCCGCCTAAACCAAAAAACCTGCTGTATTATTTCCAGGATCAAAATGGTGAACTTGACCTTGATAAAATGCTGTCAACAGCCGGACAAGTGGCCAATACGGTTCAGAAGATATCGCCAGTAGTCAAACAAGTCGGGGATCTCCTAAACAGAACGGAATAACCTTTGAATACTGTCCGGTTTCTGTCATAGTCGGATTTTTTTGGCTTGAATGAATATCTGTATATAAGGGAAAATGAAAGTATATCGAATCATGAGGAGAATTGAAACATGACTGGATGTCTAATCATACATGGCTATACCGGGAGTCCGTATGAAGTCTGGCCATTGGCAGAGTATTTGAAAGAACATACGGACTGGCAAGTGGACGTACCAACATTGCCGGGACACGGCAGCGAACTTGCATTGGAAAATGTCTCATATGAAAGTTGGCTGAATGCAGCGGAGGACTCTTTAACGCAGCTCAAGGAGAAAGCTGACAACATATATTTGATCGGCTTTTCAATGGGCGGGATGATTGCCGCTTATCTGGCATCCAAACATAATGTTGATAAGTTGGTATTGCTGGCTCCCTCGGGAAAATATTTATCATTCCGGCAAATGATAAGGGACTTCAAAGGTGCTGTTGTCGACGGGTTTAAAGGCAAGCTCAAACAGAACAATCTGTATTTGCATTATAAACGGAAATGGGGGACCGTTCCATTTAAGGCAAATATCGAATTCCTTAGGCTGGTCAGGTTCACTCGCCGATACTTAAACAAGGTAACATCACCAGTCCTGATCGCCCATGGGCAGCAGGACATGATGGTTCCGTATAAAACGGGCTATTATTTGGATAGGGAAATAACATCAGAACAGAAAGAAGTTGTATTTTTTGAACGTTCAGGTCATCTGATCTGTCTTGGGGATGACAATGTTGCATTAAACAAGATGGTATATGACTTTTTGATAAAGTGAAACTTCATTCAGCGGGGGCGGTTTACCCCCGCTGTGAAGAAGGGGAACAAAGGCTAAGTACACAACGTCGTGTTGCAACGCCTTTGTGACCTGCATCGTGCAGGCCCGAACCGAATCGGGCATTTAGGGTCAGTTAACCGCCGTTTTTGGGCGGGTTACTGACCATTACATGCAGGATAAAGTGAAACTTCATTCAGTGCTTGAAAGACGAGGCGGGCACAGAGTTTTTTAAAGATTTGTTTATGTTTTAAAAAACGAAATGACTAAACCACCTTCAGCCGCATAAGTAGCAATCAATGGCCCCATGTCGGTCAAATAGGCATCTTTGAAAGGGTACTTATCCCTGATGTCCGTGAGTACTTTTCTGGCGCGGTCTTCCGCATTGCAATGCGTCATGGTTATGATCTTATCCTCGAAGTTTTTGGTATACTCGCCAATTTGTTCAACAAACCTTCTTATGGATTTTTTCTCTCCACGCACTTTTTCAGTCACTTCAATGGTACCTTCCTCACTTCCGCGCATCAGCGGTTTTATGTTCAATGTTTTGGCAATGGTGCCTTTCACACGGTCGAGACGCCCACCGCGAATTAAGTTTTCCAGCTTTTTCAGGACAAACAGCGTATTGGTCTGTTCAACGCGCTCATATAGATGTTCGACAAGCTGCTCAAACGTATAATGTTCATCCATTTTTGATTTGGCTTCGTGCAGCAAAAGCGCCAGTCCGCAAGAAGCGGTTTTGGAATTGATGACTTCAATTTGTCTGTCCGGCTCCTGTTCAAGCAGCATATTCTTGCCCATCACAGCATTTTTATAAGTTGTACTCAAACCTTTTGATATACTCAGCATCAAAATAGGCGTATCAGGGTCGACTTGTTTATAGGCGTCATAAAAATCATTCGGACTTGGCGCGGATGATCTTGGAAGTTCATCTGATTCAGCCAATTTTTTATAAAAGGTTTTGAGATCAATCGTTACCCCGGTCTTGTATTCACCATCCCGGAAATGCAGATAGAGCGGTACGACTTTAATGTCCAGTGCATCGGTTAGACGCTTTGGGATGTCTGCTCCCCCGTCGGTCATTAATTGTATATACATTATTTCACCCAATTCGATTTTGTGTTGGTTTTATTATAACAGTTTTTATGGGTGTAAAGTGTAAAATAGTCAAAGTTTTAGGTAAAAACGCTAAAGTTCAGTCCAAAACGCCAGAGTTGACAGCAAAAACGCCAGGCAACGGCTCTTACCGGTGTTTTTACTGTGCTTTTTCCACGGTGCAGCGCATGTTCCTGACAATTAGAGGATCCAAGTCAGTTCTGGTGCGATATCGTGACGTTGCGTTTCTTTGTCGTGCTCATGATGAACAAGAACAATCCGAACAGGACGATGGACCCGCCCAGCCATTGTGACCATGTAATCGTCTCACCCAAGATGAAATAGGCGAGGATTGATGCGCCCACCGGCTCAAACACGATTCCCATCGAAATGGTTGCTGTACTCAGCCACTTCAAAGCCCAATTGAACAGCGTGTGACCGAAGAAAGTCGGGAAAATTGCCAATGCCAGGAATGCGAGCCAATTATCGGCGGGATATCCAAAAAAGGCATTGCCGGCGATCAGGTTGTACAATATAAGCGTCATGGAACTGATACCATAAACGATGAATGTATACGTCATCAGCGACAGGCGTTTTCTGACTTGCTGCCCCATCAGGAAATAAGCTGTTACCAAAACTGCTCCCAACAGTGCCAGCATGTCGCCAAATAGAGCGACACCGCTGAGCTGAAAGTCGCCCCAGCTGATGATCACACTTCCCAGGAGGGCGATGATCATGCTGATGATAGCACCGTATGAAAAGCGTTCCTGGAAAAAGAAATAGGTTCCAAGAAAAGCAAATATCGGCTGCAGTGTCACAAGGACGACGGAGCTTGCAACAGACGTATAATTCAATGATTCAAACCAGACAATGAAATGAAATGCCAGGAAAATACCGCCAAGGGCAGAGAAAATCCAGTCTTTTTTTTGAATAAAACGAAATTCATCGCGATTTTTCAGCAGGACATATGGTGCCATGATCAAAACCGCCAGGAGCAGCCGGTAATTCGCAATGATGGCTGCGGGCGCCTGATCTGCCAATTTTACCAAAACGGCTGATGTTGAAACAGCTGTGACACCAATGACAACTGCAAAATATGGATTAAACGGAGGGATACGCATACATAACCTCCTTCTTTGATTTCTTCGTTGCAGAACCTATTATAATAGAACCTGTTATATTTTATCATGCCATAAGTAAAAATCATAATAGGAAGTGGTGGATATTATCCAGGCAACTGTGATAATATAAAATGACTGCGATTTTGGATGAGATTTCACGGATGAGGCCTTTTTCCACTGCTGGGAAAAGCCTCTTTTTACAGCCATTATACGTTAAATCATTTATTTTGGAATAAAAAAGGAGAATAGTTAAAAAGTGACAACATTCAATGAGCTAAACATTTCAGTGCCCATTATGAAAGCTTTGCAAAAAATGGGTTTTGAAGAAGCAACGCCCATTCAGGCGGAAACGATCCCGCTCGCCTTACAGGGAAATGACGTCATCGGACAGGCGCAGACAGGCACGGGAAAAACCGCAGCTTTCGGCATCCCAATGATTGAAAAAATCGATCCGAAAGAACGGAAAATCCAGGGATTAGTCGTTGCGCCCACAAGGGAATTGGCCATTCAGACAGCTGAGGAACTGAACCGGCTTGGCAAAATTAAAGGTGTGCGTTCGATGTCAGTTTATGGCGGACAGCATATGGAACGACAAATACGTGCTTTGAAAGACGGTCCGCACATTGTCGTTGCAACCCCCGGAAGACTTCTTGATCATATGCGGCGCAAAACCATCCGGACAGACAATATTCAGACAGCTGTATTGGACGAAGCCGACGAGATGCTGAATATGGGTTTCATAGATGACATACGCGATATTTTGAAAAACATTCCGGCAGAGCGGCAGACATTGCTATTTTCTGCAACGATGCCGAAAGAAATCCGGGATATTGCGACAAATCTAATGAACAGTCCGAAAGAAGTGAAAGTGAAAGCAAAAGAAATGACGGTTGAGAACATCGACCAGTATTTTATCGAGATTCCCGAGAAGCAAAAATTCGATACATTGACGAATCACTTGGATTACTATGCACCAAAGCTTGCGATAGTCTTCAGCCGGACGAAAAAGCGGGTGGATGAAATCACTGATGGGCTTCAGGCACGCGGTTTCCGTGCAGAAGGGATTCACGGGGATCTGACCCAGGGAAAACGGATGTCGGTCTTGAACAAATTCAAGAACAACCGTGTTGATGTACTGGTGGCTACAGATGTAGCGGCACGCGGACTTGATATTTCCGGTGTGACACATGTTTATAATTTTGATATACCGCAGGATCCGGAAAGCTATGTACACCGGATCGGCCGTACCGGAAGAGCAGGACGCGCAGGGGAAGCCATATCCTTTATTACACCCCGGGAAATGGCACATTTGAATGTAATTGAAAAAGTGACCAAAAGCAAAATGAAACGGATGGCACCACCGACTTATCAGGAAGCCAAACGCGGCCAGCAGCAGGCGGCGGCAGACAAACTGCGGAAAAAGATCGGTCAGCAGGGTTTGCAGGAGTATCAGGAAACCGCCAGTGAGCTGCTCGAGGAGCACGATTCGATGACAGTGGTCGCTGCTGCCCTTAAAATGATGACAAAAGAACGACGTAATGCCCCTGTCAATATTTCGTCCGTTCAGCCGATCAGCGTGAAAAAAGCAACACGCGGCAAGAACAATAAAGGGAGACCGCAAAACAAGAAATTTTACGGAAAACGCGGACAGGGCGGACGCAAACAGGGTGGCCGTAATCAAGGCGGAAGGAACCGTAAAGGAAACTATCAGAAACGCCGCAACCGCAAACCGAATAGCTGAGATGAAAGTTCCTTGTGAAAATAGCCGTTCAGAAAACGTGGAGAAACCATATAATTAACATTCGAAATCGAGTAAGAAATCGCAAAGGTTTCGTACTCGGTTTTTTATTAATATGTAAAGGTTCTAACCGCTATCGTTATCGAGTCAACAAGTGAAATAGCGTACCAATGCTTTGCATAATTTCACCCATTCAAAACGGTGCTCTGTCTGCACGTTCTGCAAATAAAATTCACTGCATTGTGGATTAAAAGCATTCATTATCTGTAAATATTGTCGAAACTTTGGTAACATGAATCCGTATATAATATTAAGATGACCTATCGTAATGGAGGAAGTGACGACTATGCGACAGCCGCCTATTAACCGGATTGCACCGGATGCCATCAAAGCATGGAAAATATCGGCCGCAATCGCTGAAGGGGTGCTCTGGTTAATAACGATTGCCCTCTTTGTATTGGCATTTATATTTGAATTTTCCTATTGGTATGGTTTGGTGGCCATTTTTATCAGCGGTGTCAGTACCTTTTTCACCGTATTTTTGCTGCCGAAACTGCGCTGGAGAAGATGGCGTTATGAAGTGTTTGAGCAGGAGATCTACATTCAGCATGGGATATTGATTGTCTCACGGACGCTTGTTCCGATGATCCGGGTCCAGCACGTGGATACAAAACAGGGACCGATTTTGAAAAAGTACAAGCTGGCTAGTGTGGAAATTTCGACTGCGGCCACAACACATGAAATACCAGCATTGCTTGAAGAAGATGCTTCGGAGCTGCGGGATAAGATTTCGGCATTGGCAAGGGTGGATGAAGACGATGTTTGAAGCGAAACGATTACACCCGGCAGCGATTATTTTTAATTTGATCAAAACGGTACGTGAGTTTTTATTTGCCATTATCCTTGGTTTTATTACATTCCGGGATGAATCGCTTGTTTATTTCGGGCTGATTGTCGGGGTTCTGCTGATTGTCTTCATTGCAGGAAGCGTGCTGACATGGTATCGCTTCACATATCGGATTGAGGACGATGAATTGCGGATTGAGTATGGCGTTTTCATCCGGAAAAAACGCTTTATTTCCAAAAACCGTATCCAGTCAATTGATTTGACATCAGGCGTTATTCACCGGATTTTTAACCTGACAAAAGTGCAAATCGAGACAGCAGGAACCGGCATGGATGCGGAAGCGTCCCTCAGTGCGGTTAAACTGCCGGAAGGGGAAGCACTAAGGGAGGAACTGAAATCACGTGGTGCGGAACCGGCAGAAGATGAGGAATCGGCTGATGAATCAGTGGAAAAGACAAACCCATCTGCCACCATCAGTTTCAAACGGTTATTCATTGCCGGTACAACATCCGGCAGCATCGGTGTCGTCATGGCGTTGGCGGCGACTGCCTTCTCCCAGGTGGAACAGTTCATCCCTGAGCGATTCTACGAGAGTACCATGCAGTGGGTCATCGGTCTGGGTGTTGTCATTCTTGCTGTCATGGCCATTTTGTTTTTTTTGCTGTTATGGCTGCTTGGCATCGCCGGAACGATCATTAAGTATGGAAAATTCACGATCACCAGAAATGAACATGAATTATTTATAACCCGCGGTCTTCTTGAGAAAAAACAATTGACAATTCCATTGAGGCGCATCCAGGCGGTCGGCATCCAGGAAAGCATCATCCGGCAGCCGCTTGGCTATGTCACGGTTTTTGCAGAAATTGCCGGCGGATCATTGGCTAAAGGGGAGGATTTTTCTTCCATTCTGTTCCCGATTATGAAACGCGATGAAGTTGATGACTTTCTTGAAACATTTCTGCCGGATTATGCCGGAGCAGGGGATGAGTTCGCACCGCTCCCAAAACGAGCACGGAAATTTTACCTGATGCGTTCGTCGCTGTTGTTTTTGTTCATCACAGCGGCCGTGGCCATCTTTTTTCCGGCGTTTATTTGGGCTCCTTTGATCTTACTTATTGGCACTTTGATATTGGGCTGGATGCGGCATAGAGATGGGGGTTTTCAACTGGAAGGGAAGCGATTGACGATACGCCACCGTGTATTGGGACGTAACACAATCATGATGTATCACAAACGCATCCAGGCATTTGAGAAAAAGCAGCATAAACTGCAGAAGCTGCAGGACCTGGCGACCATGAGGCTGTCGATTATCGGCACAATGGGGACAGGTACACACTTTACGGTCAAGGATATGGAGGAAACGGATGCTGATGAACTGTCAGATTGGTACTCACGCAGAAGTCAGGGATCTTAGAAAAACGTGATGCTGATCTCGATTTAGAGCATGTGCTGGCGTTTTCTGGTAAGGTCATCCATCATATGTACTTTCTGATGATAAAATTTAAAGGAATCGGCGTAAGGTCGATTCCTTTAAAATAGACGACTGAACAATCCAAGGACAACGAGAATCCCCAGGAAAATCCAAAGACTGTTTTTGAGGATTTTTTTGTTCCGATGCTTTTTTTGCCAGCGGTCCGGATTAAACTGAATGGATCCATCATCAGTGTGCTGCCGCCGCACCCACGGGTTGTATGGACGGACATTTTCCAATACGAGCGGCGCAATTGCAAAACCGCCGATAAATCCGAATACATGGGCATAGACGTTAATGCCTGAACGCAAAAATGTCACGACAAGACCGATGACCAAAATGACGGTAATAATTTGTGCGCTTGACTGATCAATCAAATGCTTACGGAAAGCAACCATGAAAACGTAGATGCCAAATAAACCGTAAATGGCCCCGGATGCCCCCACATGTGAGTAAAGCGCAGGCCCGAGTAATAACGTTGCCAGGTTGCCGATGAGTCCTGCACCAAGATAAGCGGCGAGGAATTTCAGTTTGCCGAGCATCTGTTCCAGCGCGGGGCCGAATAAAACGAGTGCAAATGAATTGAATAATACATGCATAAGGCCGGCGTGAAGAAAAATGGAGGTCAGTAATCGCCAATATTCGCCCTGGCTAATGTAAAAGTTGACGCCCATTCCCCAATTTTCGATCAGTCTGCCAAGCGGAGTATGCAAAAAGCCGGTCAGGAACCAAAGGACCAGCTGGATAATGATGATCCAGGCAACAACCGGATATAGCTGCATAAATTCTTTAATACTGCGCTCATTCCGTACAAACATTTGTCTTCCTCCCTTCCTTTATTTAAAAATGCATGACATTTAAAACTGCCATAAAAGGCTCCGGTTTTATGTATGAGTACAACGGGGTATTATAATGGTAGTATTACAGTATGACCATTATAATCTTACTAGAATACACACTTTTAGTATAATGATATGCAGTTACCTGCAGAAGGGAAAACGATTGGTATGATTAAAGGTATCGGAATTGACATGATTGAACTGGACCGTATACAGCATAGTATACAACAAAACAAACGGCTTGCTGAAAAAATTTTGACAGATACGGAGAAAAATTTTTTTAATACATTGACAAATGATCGGCGGAAGGTGGAATATCTTGCAGGGAGATTTGCCGCCAAAGAAGCATTTTCGAAGGCTGTCGGCCACGGTATTGGCAAACTGAGCTTCAAAAACATGGAAGTCACAACAGATACATATGGGGCACCGGTCATGAATGTGGTCGGTTACGAAAACGAGAATATTTTTATATCAATCACGCACAGCAGAGATTATGCAGTGGCACAGGTTGTCATTGAGGAAACAACCTCTTGACGAGTGAATCTGCATAATTGAAAAGGTTGTCTCATATATTCTAGTGCGGGCAGGAGGGAATAGTGTGTATATTGTCACCGCAGAGGAAATGTACGATATGGATCAGGAAGCCATTCATGAAATAGGTATTGATGGCAAGCTGTTAATGGAGAATGCAGGGCGGGCCATGTCGGATAAGATTGAAGCGAGCGTCAGGAAAACGGATCGTATCCGAATTTTTGCAGGCGGCGGAAACAATGGCGGCGATGGCTTTGTTATTGCCAGAACACTCCTGAACAATGGATACGATGCAGCCGTTGTACAAGTTGTACCGGATAAAAAAATAGCAGGAGATTGTCTTTTTCACAAAAATCTATTTATCAGATGCGGCGGGGAGGTGCTTGTTTCCCGCGAGGCTTCCGAAATCGAGGTGATAGTTGAAGAAGCGGATGTGATTGTCGATGCCATACTTGGGATAGGAACAAAAGGGGTGCTTCGTGAACCACTGGATGAGATGGTTACCATCATGAATGAATCAGCTGCTTTTATTATTTCGGCTGACATGCCATCAGGGCTGCCGGCAAATGAAGGAATGGGAGACTTTCAAGCGGTACAAGCCGACGAGACAGTCATCGCGGGGTTCCCAAAAATGAGTGCATTTTTGGAATCGACAGCACCATATTACGGTGAATGGACGACGGTTTCATTCGGGCTCCCGATGGTTGTTACGAAAAACCTGCAGCGTCGGGTCTGGACGCAGGAAGATTTTCAGGAACGTATGCCAAAGCGAAAGCCCAACGTCCATAAAGGTCAGCACGGACGGGGATTGGTTATCGGTGGCAACACGGAAATGCCGGGTTCGATTGCGATGACCGCCAAAGCAGCGTTACGGACAGGTGCCGGTCTGGTGACAGCCGCTACAGCAAAAAACGTGATCCCGACAGCTGCATCGCATTGTATGGAAGCAACCTATCTGACACTTGATGACACGGACGGATATCTGAATGGTCATACAACAATCCCTTTTGATGATTATGATGCGGCCGTTATCGGTATGGGGCTGGGGCGTCATGCGGAAGCCGGAAAATTGGTGCAGCAGGCTGTGGAAGCGGCGTGTTCGCTGATTGTGGATGCGGATGGGCTTTATCATTTAAAACCGTTGCTCAATCGGCTCCGGCATCGTACACAGCCTGTTGTCCTGACACCACATCCGGGTGAAATGAGCATGCTGCTTGATATTTCAGTTCAGGAGCTGCTGCAATCACCGTTTGCCTATGCAAAAACGTTTGCCAAAAACTATCAGGTATACGTGGTGCTCAAAGGAATGTTCACAATCATCACGACCCCTGAAGGCGGCCAGACGGTAAACACTGCCGGCAATCAGGGACTTGCCAAAGGCGGCAGTGGTGATGTATTGTCCGGTATCATGCTGGCCATGATCATGCAGCGGCAAACGGTTACCGATGCACTATCCAATGCTTGTTTTGTCCATGGAAAAGCTGCTGAATGTCTCATTGATGAAACGCATTCTTTTTATGACCTGATGGCTTCTGATGTTATTGAAGGCATTCCAAAAGTATATCGTACGTTTCCGGTAAACCAGTGACAATGATTTTTCCCTTTGTCAGTTCAAAGGCTCGCAAAACGTTTGATGCGACAAGGGAGACATGTCCATGAAAAAAATGTTTGGTATGTGGGTTGTGGTTATTGTCGGCTTGATCTTTGTGCTTTCCGCCTGTGGTGAGCAATCCCAGGAGGATGTCGTGGAGAAATTGGAGTCGAACCTCGAATCCATGAACGGTTATAAAGCAAAGGCCGAAATGACAATGAACACCGGACAGGAGGATCAGAAGTATCAAATAGATGTCTGGCATAAGAAAAAAGATCTGTATCGTGTAGAGCTTAGCAATGAACAGGATGAAGAGGGCAACCAAATCATTTTGAAAAATGAAGACGGTGTATTCGTCCTTTCACCGGCACTCAATAAAAGCTTCAAATTTCAGGAAGAGTGGCCGCAAAATGGCAGCCAACCATACCTTTATCAATCACTTGTCAACGATATCCTGAAAGATAATGAAGCTGAATTCAGCACCAGTGAAGATTATTACGTTTTTGAGACCAAAACAAATTATCAAAGTAATAATAACTTGCCATACCAGGAAGTGTACTTTGATAAAAAATTGTATACACCGGTCATGGTAAAAGTTCTGGATAAAGATCGGAACGCTCTGGTGCAAGTCGATTTTTCCGAGTTTAATACAGACCCCACTTTTGAAGATGACGATTTTGCGATGGAGAAAAATATGACAAGCGGAATGGCAGATGCACCAGTTTCAGGTGAAGGTGAGACAGATCCATTCAGCGTGATTTATCCACAGAACATGCTAGGGTCCGAACTGGTTGAAGAATCAGAAGTGGATACGGAAAATGGCGAACGGGTCATTATGACGTTTTCCGGCGACAAAAATTTCACGCTGATCCAGGAAAAACAGGAAGTTGCAACAACCATGAATTCTCCAAAGATGGTAGAAGGCGAGATTGTGAATTTGGGTCACGCGATAGGAGCACTATCTGATAACACCATTGAATGGACCAGTAACGGAAGTAATTTTGTCCTGGCAAGTGAAGAACTGACACGTGACGAATTGATAGAGGTTGCACAATCCGTTAAAGGCAAAGAAGTGAAGTAAATGAACCGTAGCAAGCAGACTCAGAGAGGGGGTCTGCTTTTTATTTTGGTCTATTTTCGATAATATAGAGAGCAGATGGCAAAGGGGTGACTTTTATGAACGGTAACTTGTTTCGGAGTACGTGGGCTGAAGTGGATCTGAATGCAATTGCACACAACATCGGAGAAATGAAAAAAAGACTGCCTGAGCACTGTGGCATCATAGCAGTAGTGAAAGCCAACGCTTATGGCCATGGAGCGGTGGAAGTTGCCAAAACGGCGCTGGAATCCGGTGCGAAGATGCTTGCGGTGGCATTGCTGGAAGAAGCGTTAACATTGCGTGAGGCCAATATTACAGCACCAATCTTGGTATTTGGACGGGTACTGCCTCAGGATGTTCCGGTTGCTGTACAACATGATATCACGCTGACTTGCTTTCAAAAGGAATGGATTCATGATGTGAACAGGGTTTCACTCCCATCACCGGTAAACGTCCATATGAAATGGGATACTGGTATGGGTCGTGTTGGGCTGCGGACAGAAAAAGAATTAGAAGAGATCACAAAAGAAATTGAGAACAGCCCGAAAATTCATTTAACCGGTGTTTATTCACATTTTGCCACCGCTGATGAAGCTGATCTCTCGTATTTTGAAATGCAGCGGCGCCGGTTTGAACATTTACTGCAGACGTTTAAGGCCATCCGGAATGAACCGGTCTCTGTCCACATCGGCAATAGTGCCGCATCCATCCGTTTTCCTGAACAAATGTATAATTATATACGGTTTGGCATATCTATGTATGGACTATATCCGTCAGATGTCGTGAAAAATGAGCGCGAAATTGAGCTCGAACCGGCTTTTTCATTACACAGCCGGTTAATTCATGTGAAAAGGATGGCCCGGAAAGAATCAATCAGCTATGGTGCCACCTATACAACAAAAGATGATGAATATATCGGGACCATTCCGATCGGCTATGCGGATGGCTGGATCCGCAAGCTGCAGGGGATGGATGTGCTTGTCGATGGAAAAAGGATGCCGATTATTGGAAGGATAACGATGGATCAGACGATGATTAAGCTTGATGGCGAATATCCTGTCGGGACAAAGGTAACATTAATCGGAAAACAGGGGAATGACGAAATTGAAACCGATGAAATCGCGGAAAAACTCGAAACCATCAATTATGAAATACCATGTATGATTCCCGAACGTGTACCGAGGCTTTACAAATAAGAATTTTTCGGCATAAAATTACTGTTCCAAAATAATATTAATAGCGGGAGCTTTTTTAGCACTTATAGTGGAATCCGCAATTATTGGGATGTGTATAATAACTTCCAATTAAGTAAAATATGATTAAAAGGAAGATTTTTCGTCAGGTTTTCCACAGTAACGTCGAATGGGTTTGACATATGTCTGGAGGTAGAGTGGGGCACGAGGCCTGATTCCCTGTCCCGGATTTTTTCTGATAAGCCTTTGCAAACCATATCATTCAATGGTATGATTGAAAAAGAATTTCATCATGATCGTTTACAAGTTGTCGGAGGTGCATGGTTTTGTCAGAGAGCTTACAGGAAATTTCAGTACGATTGCCAAAAAACCTGCTAAACGAGGTGGATGGACTCATGAAGTATGAAAATAGTGATTTAAGTGATTTCATTTGTCAGGCGACGAAGAATTATTTGGAGCAAAAAAAAGAAGAGCATGTCCAGCAGTTTCGTGAATCAATGCAGCAAGGTTATATGGAAATGGCTAATATTAATCTGACAATCGCTTCGGAAGCATTTCAGGCCGAGGAAGAAGCTGAGAAAAACAACTTGCAGCGCACAGTGATCGGGGTGTAAGGCACTTGATCGTTCAAAGAGGCGAAGTTTATTTCGCCGACTTATCCCCTGTTGTGGGATCAGAGCAAGGGGGCATACGCCCAGTATTGATCCTGCAGAATAATATCGGCAACCGGTTCAGCCCAACGGTTATTGTTGCTGCTATAACTGCTCAGATTCAGAAGGCCAAACTCCCGACACATGTGGAGATCGACGCGAAACGCTATGGATTTGACCGTAACTCGGTTATATTGCTGGAACAAATCAGAACGTTGGATAAGCAGCGGTTGACCGATAATATCACAAAACTGGATAATCATATGATGGAAAAGATTGATAAGGCTTTGGAAATCAGCCTTGGATTGAAAGAAATGTATGATTAATAGGTGCCCCTTTCTGACCGGAAACAGGGGTATTTTTTTATGTCTGAATAACTGATTTATCGAATTTTGACTAAATTTATGATAAAATGCAAATTAATAGGCAACAGTGCGTGTTCAAAAAGGAGGATAAAAACGACCGAGATTTTCGAGGCGGTGCAGTTTCGAGCAGCGGAGAAACAAGCTAACGAGCTTCTCTTGTTTGTGGTGACTTCTGCGCCCGTCACAGGAAGTGGCGGTTTCAGCAGAAGATCCCCTGTTCGGTGTGTGTCATTTTTACCGGACTTTCTGAGCAACCTCTAACAAAATTTTTCGAAGAGCGATTGATAATTCAGGGATAAATAGTAGGAGGACAATATGGATAGAAAATTTAGAAAAATTGTATTGGACAACAGTGATGTTATCGTCCAAAAATGGATCGATGAGATTGAATCACTGAAAGGCTTCAATTATACCGTTAGTGTCTCGGATGAATTATTGGAAAGTACTAACAGGGAATTTGTCAATATTATTTTCAGCAGTATTAAAGACCAGGGTGATACGAAACAGCTGAAAGCATTTTCTGAGAAGCTGATCAATCTCGGCTGGAAGGTGAGTTACATAACAGATGGTCTGCAGGTTTTCAGACGGGTAACCATTGACTTTATTCTGGAACAATCCGATCAAATTAATACCGGCTATATTTCTCAGTTGCTGCAGAGCGTGGATAAATGGGTTGAACCGCTGATCAGACAGTTGGTCAATGAATACTCAGGTAATTGGGAAAATATCCTTTCCCTGCAGCGTGTGGCACTTCAGGAATTATCTGCCCCGCTTATTCCGGTTATAGATAATATCACGGTTATGCCGCTGGTAGGTACGATTGATACCGAGCGTGCCAAATTAATTATGGAAAATCTGCTTGAAGGGGTCATGAAGCATAACTCAGAGGTTGTTTTAATCGATATCACCGGCGTACCGGTTGTTGATACAATGGTTGCACATCATATTGTCCAAGCAGCCGAAGCGGTTCGGTTGGTCGGGTCAACATGCATCCTTGTGGGGATACGTCCTGAAATTGCCCAGACGATTGTGAACCTGGGAATCGATCTGGGCAAATTCCCAACCAAAAGCTCACTGAGAAAAGGGTTTATTAAAGCACTTGAACTGACCAACCGCAGAATTGTTGATACGGAAAAGAAAGACAATGCGATTGAGCAAATGATCGACTCGCTTGGTGGAGCGTGATAACATGCGGATACCGATATTAAAATTGCACGATTATTTATTGATTTCAATCCAGACAGAGATGGATGATAATACAGCTATACAGTTCCAGGAAGATTTATTGGATAAAATTCATCAAACCGGCGCAACAGGCGTTGTGATTGACCTGACATCAGTGGAAATCATCGATTCATTTATCGCAAAAGTCCTGGGCGACGTTGTGACCATGTCAGATCTTATGGGGGCCAAAGTGGTATTGACCGGCATCCAGCCTGCAGTTGCTGTGACTCTGATTGATTTGGGCGTGCATTTGAAAGATGTACCAACTGCATTAGACTTGGAGCAAGGACTGATTAAACTACACCAGGAATTGGGGGAATGAGTATGGACCTTCAATCCTGTGTTACAATTGAAAAAGAGTGGGATATCGTCCAGGCGCGTCAGCTTGGCAGAGACAAGGCACGTCAAGTGGGGTTTGGGACAGTTGACCAGGCTCGTCTGACCACTGCGATATCGGAACTCGCCCGTAATATCTATTTATATGCTGACAGCGGAAAGGTATGTTTTGAGATTTCCGAGGAGGATGATCAGAAAGGTTTAACCGTTATAGCGCTTGATACCGGTCCCGGGATAAAAAATATCAGTCAGGTGATGGAAGATGGGTACTCCACAACGGGAGGATTGGGTGCGGGGCTCCCTGGCGTGAAGCGTTTGGTTGACCAATTTGATATCAGATCAGAAGAGGGCAGGGGCACTGAAGTCAAAGCTAGGAAATGGTTGAGAAATACAAATTGACTTACGAACGGCAAAGGGGGGAACATGGGTTTGTGATGGGCTCCTTTTGCTGTTTTATAATAGGGGGCGGATTGTATGGCAACCCTTGATACGGATCTCAGCAATTATCGTCAGTTATTAAAGCATTACATCGAAATACGGGATGAGCAATCCCTTTATGGTGCTGAGCAAATCAGTAAAGCGTTCATTAAAAACAATGTTCCGCCTGAAGAGATTATTAACCTTCATATTCAGGCACTGTCAGAGTTGTACCCTGATATTCCGACGTATTTTCAGCATTCCATGAATTTTTTATTGGAAATCATGATTTCTTATGGAATTGCTCATCAGGAATACCGTTCACTGCGGGAAGAACAATCGGAAATTAAATCAGAAATCGCCGTAGCGGCAAATATGCAGGATACCCTGTTGACAACGATGAAACCTGAAATCGACGGCTTGGATATAGGTGTTGTCAGTGTACCGGCTCACCAGATGAATGGTGATTATTATCATTTTCTTATGGGTGAGGATAATTCAATCGGGATTGCTGTGGCCGATGTCATTGGAAAAGGCATCCCCGCAGCATTATGCATGTCAATGATCAAATACTCCATGGACAGCTTGCCCAAATCTACTTTAAGCCCCAGGACCATATTGAAAAATTTAAATCGGGTTGTTGAACGAAACGTTGATTCAAGTATGTTCATCACTATGTTTTATGCACAATATCTTCCATCTGAAAGCAAAATTTACTATTCATCCGCCGGACATGAACCTGGTTTTCATTATAATGCCAAAACGAAAACGTTTGAAGAAATTAAAACAAAAGGACTTGTGCTTGGTGTATCCCCGGATGTGGACTACCGGGAATATGAACGCACCATTCAGAAGGGTGATATGGTTATCCTGCTTACCGATGGCGTGACAGAATGCAGGCAGGGTGAAAGGTTTATTGAAACGGAGGAAGTGTTGGAAGTCATCGAAAAGTACGCTGATTTGCCGGCACAGGAGATGGTCAATAAAGTATTTAAACATTTCGAGCGGATGCAGGATTTTCATTTACGGGACGATTTCACGCTGATTGTTTTACGTAAAGAAGTTTAGCCGTCATACTTCAGGGGAATAGGACGATGATATGTTCAGGAATTTTTCATGATAATATTCATAGAATAGGAGGGTCCTGATGAATTTGAAAATCGATGTTACAGAGGGTAACGAGAAATCTGTTGTAAAACTATCAGGTGAAATTGATGCCTATACTGCACCACAGCTGAAGGAAAATTTATTACCGCTGACGAAAAAAGAAGGACATCAGACAGAGGTGAATCTGGAAGATGTTCATTATATGGATAGTACAGGCTTGGGAATTTTTATCAGTGCATTGAAATCAACGAATGAAAATAATAGTGACATGCGTTTGGTTAATTTGCAGGATCGTGTGAAAAGGTTGTTTCGGATAACAGGACTCGATGAAATCATGACGATTGATACTGCTATTCGAGGTGGAAATGAATAATGGAAAAATTTGATTTTATTGAAATGAAGATTCCGGCAAGAGCAGAATATATCGGTGTCGTACGTCTTAGTGTCTCGGGAGTCGCGAACCGGCAGGGGTTTGGGTATGAAGCCATTGAGGATTTTAAGGTGGCTGTTTCCGAGGCGATTACGAATGTCGTCGATCACGCCTACTATGAAGAGGAGAATGGTGAAGTAACGATTGGATTTGGTATTTATGATGATCGTCTGGAGGTTATGGTAGCTGATCATGGAGGCAGCTTTGATTTGAGTGAAATAAAAGGGGGGATTGGTCCTTACGAAGGTGATGAGTCCGTCGAAAATTTGCGTGAAGGTGGCTTTGGCTTATTCCTGATCGATGCACTTATGGATAAAGTGGAGATCAATAACGATTATGGTGTCATTGTTTTAATGACAAAGTACCTTCACAAAGCAGAGGTGGGGCTTGATGACGACCAAATCTCAACAACCCAATAAAAACCAGAAGGACATTTACCAATACATCGAAGACCTCCAGAAAGACCCGAAAAATGAAGTCCTGCAGGAAACGATTGTACTGGCCTATACGGACTTGGTTGAGTCAATTGCAGGGAAATATTCAAAAAACAGCAGTATACATGAAGACCTGACACAAGTGGGGATGATTGGTCTGATTGCTGCTGTCAGACGGTACGATGCTTCATATGGAAAATCGTTCGAATCTTTCGCTATCCCGACTATCATCGGCGAAATTAAACGGTTTATCCGTGATAAGACATGGAGTGTCCATGTTCCGCGCCGGATTAAGGAATTAGGCCCGAAAATACGAAAGGCTGCTGATGAGCTGACGTCAAAAAATCAGCATTCACCAACCGTTAAGGAAATTGCCGATTACTTGAACGTCTCTGAAGAAGAAGTGCTGGAAACGATGGAGATGAGCAAAAGTTATAAAGCACTGTCGGTTGATAAAAAACTCGAAGCAGATTCCGATGGGAGTACAGTTGCTATCTTGGATCTGGTCGGTAATCGTGACAGCGACTTTGATAATGTTGACCAGCGGATGCTGCTGGAAAAAATACTTCCCGTCCTAACCGAACGTGAACAGGAGATTCTACGATGTACTTATTTTGAACATATGAGCCAGCAAGAAACCGGTGAAAAACTGGGGATTTCCCAAATGCATGTATCACGGTTACAACGCCGCTCATTACGAAAACTCCGTGAGGTACTGCAAAATGAAAGTACGGAGATTCTGGATTGAATTATAAACCCGTCAAAGTTGAAACAGCTGTCTTCCAAAAAGCGAAGCAAGATCAACATTATTGCGGAGACAGTTATTTTTATACCGAAACCGACAATGAATATGTATGTGCACTTGCGGATGGTTTGGGAAGCGGCGAATTTGCGAGGGAATCTTCTGAAATCGTGATCGGTATTATAAGAGACAACATTGATGCAACGATTGAACAGCTGATCAAAAAATGCAATCAGCAGTTAATAGGAAAACGCGGGGCGGTTATCGGGATTTTAAGAATCGACTTCAAATCACATCAATATTCATTTTCATCAATTGGTAATATCGGGATTTTAACCATTACGGACAACGGAAAGAAGAAACGGAATATACCGAACAACGGTTATCTGGCTGGCTATCACAGACCATTTAAGGTTGTGACTGACAAGCTTCGTCCGATGATGCGGTTTATTTTATTTTCCGACGGCGTTACGGATAAAGACTTATCACATCGATTTTTGTTGAACAAAGACGTCTATCATGTTGTTCAGACATTCGCTGATTACACAGATGGCGTTGTGAGATCGGATGATACAACATTGATTGCGATACAATATCAAGGCTGAGATCGGCTTGAAACGGGCCGGTCTTTTTCCTTTTTACGGCTTTTTGGTAAAATGGACATGTATTTTGAGAATTGATCAGCGGGGGAACGTTCGCTGATTATTCGTTTGAGGAGGAACTTATGTGGCAACTGAACTGGAAGAATGGGTAGCAAAGGAAACGGATGTCAAGACTGCTACGGTCAAAAAGGTAATCGCCTTAATGGACGAAGGGAATACGGTACCATTTATTGCGCGTTACCGAAAAGAAATAACGGGCGGATTGGATGAGGTTCAGATAAAACAGATTCACGACAAGTGGCAATATGCGGTGAATCTGGCTGAACGGAAAGAAGAAGTCATCCGTCTGATTGACGAGCAGGGAAAGCTTACTGAGGAACTGGAACGTGATATCACAGCGGCAACCCAATTGCAGCGGGTGGAAGATTTATACCGGCCATACAAGCAGAAACGCCGTACACGAGCGACAAAGGCAAAAGAAAAAGGTCTGGAACCGCTGGCGGTTCTTGTGTGGGAACAGGCAATAAGTGATGTGAACAATGAAGCGGAAAACTATTTATCGGATGAACATGAATTAAATACCATTGAAGATGTGCTTAAAGGTGTCAATGATATTTTGGCGGAATGGATTTCAGACGAACCGGAATATCGTGAATACATCCGCGGTGAAACATATAAGCGCGGAACCGTTCATTCTGAAGGTAAAGATACAGCCAAAGACGAAAAGGGCGTCTATGAAATGTACTATACGTATGATGAGGCTGTTCGTTCAATGGTTTCGCATCGTATTTTAGCATTAAACCGCGGTGAGAAAGAAGATATTTTGAAAGTGACGGTTGAACCGCCGACAGAACGTATTCTGGATTTTCTGCAGCGCAGTGTGATCACCAACAAAGGTAATCAGGAGACGGCTAAAATACTCCAGGATGCGATTAAAGATGGCTATAAACGACTCATTCAGCCGGCCGTTGAACGGGAAATCCGCAGCAGCTTAACGGAAAAAGCCGAAGACCAGGCAATTGATGTGTTTGCTCAAAACTTGAAAAACCTTTTGCTGCAGCCACCGCTTAAAGAAAAAACAGTGCTTGGCGTTGATCCAGCCTACCGGACAGGGTGCAAATTGGCTGTTGTCGATGAAACAGGGAAAGTGCATGAAGTTGGCGTCATATTTCCGACAGCACCTAAGCATGATACCGCTGGTGCTGAGAAGACGGTTATGGATTTGATTGATCGTTTTAATGTCGAATTGATAGCGATTGGAAATGGGACCGCTTCACGAGAGACGGAACAATTTATTTCTGATGTGATCGGCAAGCATCAATTGAATATTTCATATATCATTGTTAATGAAGCAGGTGCAAGTGTCTATTCGGCTTCCAAACTGGCACGTGAGGAGTTTCCCGATTTGCAGGTTGAAGAGCGGAGTGCAGCTTCGATTGCCAGGAGGGTACAGGATCCGCTTGCCGAACTCGTGAAAATCGATCCAAAATCAATCGGTGTTGGTCAGTATCAGCACGATGTCAGCCAAAAATCACTGAATGAATCTCTGACATTTGTGGTCGAAACAGCAGTTAACCAAGTAGGTGTTAACGTCAATACGGCTTCACCTTCATTATTGCAATATGTCGCTGGGTTAAGCAAAACGGTCGCTAATAACATCGTGAAACAACGAAATGAGGGTGGCAAATTCAGCAATCGAACGCAACTTAAAAAGATCCCTCGGCTTGGTGCAAAAACATATGAGCAGGGGATTGGCTTTCTGCGTGTTTTAGATGGTGACAACCCGCTCGACCGAACGCCGATCCATCCCGAAAACTATACGCAAGTTGAACAGCTTTTACAATTGATCGGCTGCGAAAAAGAAGATATCGGAAGCGAAACTTTGCGTAATAGATTGAACACTATCGATGTCAAAGCAATGGCGAAAGATCTGGATATTGGCGAACCAACTTTACAGGACATTATCAATGCTCTGAGCCGTCCGGAACGTGATCCGCGCGATGATTTGCCGAAACCGTTATTGAAACAAAATGTTTTGTCACTGGAAGATTTACAGCCGGGCATGGAAATGCAGGGAACTGTCCGCAATGTTGTCGATTTTGGTGTATTTGTTGATATTGGTGTTAAACAGGATGGGTTGGTGCACATTTCCAAAATGTCCAACAAATTTGTCAAGCACCCGATGGATATTGCATCAGTTGGTGATGTCGTGACGGTATGGGTGGAGAGTATCGATATCGACAAAGGTCGGATTGCATTGTCGATGATCAAAAGTGAAAAGTAGTCCAGTTATGTAAAACGGCTCCTAAATAAGCGTTCTATTTGTACGCCAATCAGATATGAAATAAGCATAAAAAAGACTGTCCTGTAAGTTGGACAGTCTTTTTTTACCGTTTATCCCGCATGTAATGGCCATTAAACCGCCTAAGAACAGCGGTTAAATGGCCATAAATGCCCGATTCTGCTCAGCTGCCATTCAGCGGAGAAAACCGCTCCGCTGAATGGAGTTTCGCTTTATCCCGCATGTAATGGCCATTAAACCGCCAAAGAATGGCGGTTAGTGTCTATGGATGTGCGGCTCTGTTTAAATAATATTCCGTGGAGAATAACGCTCCACGGAATGAAGTTACACTTTATTTTTCTTTACTGACGGCCGCTTCGACCTCACTTATTGGGATGCCGGCAGCTTTTGCGACACCTTCGCCATAAGCAGGATCAGCTTTATAGCAGTTCGTGATATGTCTCAGTTTGACTTCTTTGGTTGCTCCTTCCATATCACGTGCCGTATTTTCAAATAGATCTTGCTGTTCTTCCGTACTTAGGAGACGGAACAGTTTACCAGGTTGCTCATAATAATTGTCATCATCTTCGCGGAAATTATGATAATCGGCCGCTCCACTAATTTCTAAAGCTGGTTCTTGAAGGTCTTTTTGGTCTTCCCATTCACCATAACTGTTAGGCGTATAGTGAACAGTTCCGCCTTCATCTCCGTGCAATACGCGCATTGCGCCATCACGATGGTATGGATGGAAGTTCTTCGCATTTTTAGGATAGTTAACCGGAATTTGCCAATGATTAACACCTAAACGATAGCGCTGTGTATCGCTGTATGAGAATATACGACCCTGCAGCATTTTATCAGGTGAGAAACCAATGCCCGGTACAATATTCGTTGGCGCAAATGCAGCCTGCTCTACTTCAGTAAAGTAGTTATCTGGATTACGGTTCAGTTCCAATTCGCCGACTTCAATCAGCGGGAAGTCTTCTTTATACCAGACTTTCGTCAAGTCAAATGGGTTATATGGCATATTTTTAGCTTCTTCTTCGGTCATGACTTGAATATATAATGTCCATTTTGGATAATAGCCGTTTGCGATGGCATTATATAGATCTTTTGTATGGCTGTCAGGCTCTTGTCCTCTTAGTTTTTCTGCTTCATCGTCTTTCAGGTTTTTAATGCCTTGCTGTGTGCGGAAATGGAATTTGACCCATACACGCTCATTATCGGCATTGATCATACTATACGCATGACTGCTGAATAAATGCATATTTCGGAAACTGGCCGGAATACCGCGGTTAGTATTTTGAATCGTTACTTGATGCAGTGCTTCAGGCAATAATGACCAGAAGTCGTATTTTGCATTTGCATCTTTTAAATTTGTTTTAGGATTGCGTTTTACAACGTGGTTCAGATCCGTAAATTTCTTTGGATCTCGCATGAAGAATACTGGTGTGTTGTTACCCACAAGATCCCAGTTACCTTCTTCTGTATAGAATTTCATGGCTGTTCCGCGGATGTCACGTTCTGCTTCTGGAGCCCCGCGTTCACCAGCAACGGTTGAAAAACGGATAAACATATCAGTCTGTTTGCCGATTTCAGAGAACATGTCCGCTTTTGTATATTTTGTAATATCGTGTGTTACGGTAAATGTCCCATATGCACCGGCTCCTCTTGCGTGCATCCGGCGTTCCGGAATGACTTCTCTGTCAAAATGAGCCATTTTTTCCAGGAACCAGTAATCTTCCATTAACAGTGGTCCACGTTTACCGGCCGTTTTGGAATCATCATCATTAGGTACCGGAGCACCGAATGCTGTTGTTAATTTCTTTTTATTTTCATGCTCACTCATGAATCTATTCCCTCCTGTTTATTTTATAATTATTATAATAACATAGTGATTATAATAATACTATGAAGTAGCTTAGTAGATTGTATGCAGGGTGATTAGAATCGCAAAATTGCGGAAGAAAGGGTCATTTGCTATTATGTAGTTAAGACTAACCTAGCAAGACGATTAACTAACATTATAAATTCATATCTTATTTTCTTATCTATATTTATTAGATGAAAATCGTGATAAGCTTTAGATCATTTATTATGTTAGTTATCTAAAAACACTCCGCAATATTGGGCAATTCTTTTCAACCCATGTACTATTATAATATAAATTTATTAAAAATCAATATTTAATCATAATAATTTTAAATAGTGTATTTCAGAACCGAAGTGTGTCGCACGATAAAATTTAATCTGCTAAAATAGAAGCGAATATGTTACTAAAACAATTTTTAGGTGGTTGCCGACTTACCGGTTTGCTTACAGACGTATGCTAAAGTATTGTGTTTAATAATAAGGAAGGTTTTCAAGTGAATAATCTAAATGAGAATGATTTGCGTGAATTAGTCAATCGTCTTTCCCACCAACACTTCCATAAGCCTTTTGTGGACGTCGTAAAATTCAATAACCGTCTTAGAACAACCGGCGGAAGATATCTTCCGGCAAAAAGAACGATTGAACTGAATCCCAAATATGTTCTTGAGATGAATGAGGAAGAAGTGATTGGGATTCTTAAACATGAACTTTGCCATTATCATCTTCATATTGAAGGAAAAGGTTACAAACACGGTGATCGGGATTTTAAGGAACTTCTAAAACAGACAGGATCACCCAGGCACTGTTCACCGCTGCCATCAGTTGAAAAACGCCCGAAATATCTTTATAAATGTCAATCGTGTCATCACATGTATAAAAGGTTGCGCAGGGTTGATTTGAATAGATACAGATGCGGCAAGTGCAAAGGCAAACTGGTCATGGTCACCCATCTGACGCTAAGCTGAAAGTCATTCAGGCATGGCGTATACTGATAGTATTGACGAAACCCAGCTTACATGTTAAATTAAGTAAGCCTTAAATGTGATGGACACTTTAAGGACGCTTATTTGGCCCTTTCAAAAAAATCTCTTTATAAGATGTTGACATTCGATGCCATCTATTGTATTATATTTTTCGTCGCGGAAAATTGATGGCTTACAAGACGAAAAATAACGCGAATACAAAACATTGGCATATACTGCCTTGATTATTTCAGATTATTCCACAGTAGCTCAGCGGTAGAGCTATCGGCTGTTAACCGATCGGTCGCAGGTTCGAATCCTGCCTGTGGAGCCATTTTATGGAGAAGTACTCAAGTGGCTGAAGAGGCGCCCCTGCTAAGGGTGTAGGTCGGCTTTGCCGGCGCGAGGGTTCAAATCCCTCCTTCTCCGCCATTATATGGCCCGTTGGTCAAGTGGTTAAGACACCGCCCTTTCACGGCGGTAACACGGGTTCGAATCCCGTACGGGTCATTTGGATTTTTTTAAAACTGAAACGGTTGGTCCGGTAGTTCAGTTGGTTAGAATGCCTGCCTGTCACGCAGGAGGTCGCGGGTTCGAGTCCCGTCCGGACCGCCATTCGTTGGGCTATAGCCAAGCGGTAAGGCAACGGGTTTTGATCCCGTGATTCGCTGGTTCGAATCCAGCTAGCCCAGCCATTTTCTTTGCAAAAAACGACAAACGACATAAGTCATATAAATTACAGAGCCTATTATCTAGCCGTTTCTACACGTTTGAAGACTTCGGGGTGCAGCTACCGGCAGCTTGCAGCACGACGGTCGAACGGCACATGAGAAAAAATGCTAGAATAGATTTAACCCCTTTTGTGACGTACATGAGCCATTAGCTCAGTCGGTAGAGCATCTGACTTTTAATCAGAGGGTCGCAGGTTCGATTCCTGCATGGCTCACCATTTTTGCGGATGTGGCGGAATTGGCAGACGCGCTAGACCCAGGATCTAGTGTCTTTACGACGTGAGGGTTCGACTCCCTCCATCCGCACTTTTATGTTTTTATATATTGCTGTGGAGTTCACGGCATTTTATTTTGTGTGAATACGCGGTCGTGGCGGAATGGCAGACGCGCTAGGTTGAGGGCCTAGTGGGAGTTTATCCCGTGGAGGTTCAAGTCCTCTCGGCCGCATAAAAACTTATTGACATCTTGCTGCCCCTTTGATATACTAAGGGAGTTGCTTTTAAAGCGCCCGTAGCTCAATTGGATAGAGCGTCTGACTACGGATCAGAAGGTTAGGGGTTCGACTCCTCTCGGGCGCGCCATTTTTTCGGGAAGTAGCTCAGTTTGGCAGAGCACATGGTTTGGGACCATGGGGTCGCAGGTTCAAATCCTGTCTTCCCGACCATCGAAGTCATATTTGACCTTACAAAATAATCAAGTCTTGCGGGTGTAGTTTAGTGGTAAAACCTCAGCCTTCCAAGCTGATGTCGTGGGTTCGATTCCCATCACCCGCTCCATTTTGGGGCCTGTAGCTCAGTCGGTCAGAGCGCACGCCTGATAAGCGTGAGGTCGGTGGTTCGAGTCCACCCAGGCCCACTTTGCTCCTTGAAAACTGAACAAAACAACCAGTATGCAAGAGATGTCAGTGGTAAGAGGCCGAAAGTCGGAATTTTGATTTCGACGGCAGGCCAATGAAACCCTGGAATCAATTTTTAAAGCAAGCCATGAATGAGATTGATCGGTGTCAATCTTGATTCAAACTTTATTGGAGAGTTTGATCTTGGCTCAGGACGA
>Ga0079226_10000399_pt1 | contig 29873 bp, 32 predicted proteins | sample Poulit2014_FD_76345 | JGI IMG/M metagenome (GOLD analysis project Ga0079226, IMG submission 76345) | Agricultural soil microbial communities from Georgia to study Nitrogen management - Poultry litter 2014 | ecosystem: Environmental > Terrestrial > Soil > Agricultural land | place: USA: Georgia...
AGCGAGTGACATCTGCTTCAGAAACTTGTGTCCACACCGTCATGGTGCTCAAGTCAGCAATCCGCATTAGGATAGGTGCTTGCTGATTCGCATTTAAGGTTTGGCCGCGGCGCGCATCAAGGCTCACCACGGTGCCCGACATGGGCGCGTAAATTTTTGAATAGCCTAGCGTGGCTTCATCTGCCTTTAAGCTAGCTTTGTGTTGCTCTATCTGCGCTTTTAACGCATCAATTTGAGCGCGTACTGTTTGTAATTGTGCGTTAGCGCTTTGCAACGCTTCTTCGCTAGTGGCTTTGTCTTTAGCTAAGCGCTGCTGCCGCTGCCACTGTAATTCTGCCAACTCGCGCTGTGCATTACGCTCACGCAGTTGCGCCTCAAGGGCAAGCAACTGTGCACGGCTACCTGCTACCCGCGCTTCTTGCACATCGGCATCGATTTCGGCTAACAAGTCGCCCTGCTCTACTTCATCACCCACATCCACATGCAGCTCTTGCAACTGTCCTGACACTTGCGCGCCCACATCCACGTAATCACGGGGCTGCAAACTACCAATGGCGGTAACCACGTGCTCAATGTCTTCTGCAACCGCTTCAATGGTTTCAGGCGGGGCAGCTTTCGCCGGTTTTTGCCACCACCAGATTGCTAACACCACCCCCAGCACCACAACAACTAAGGCAAACGTGCCTTTGGTTAGCTTTATTCTCATGAACTGCGCTCTCCGCTATCAACACCGCACCTTGAATGCGTAAACATTCGTTAGGATAAAAAACAAATATGGAAAGAATATGTAGGCCTACCCGATTGTCATCGCTAACAATTGGCTAATGTGCGCAATGGGCCATCCCGATTCTTCAGCCCAGCCATTAATGGCTTCTTGTGCTGCTTGGCGATCGCGCAAGCTGGTGAGCGCATGGGGAATAATAGCGCGCGCCACCAATGCCGCCCGCACATGGGAGGTGGGCATCCAAGCGTCCCAGCCTGCCATGCGCAAAAAAGCGGGCGCCGATAAGCCGCCCAAATGTTTGCCGCGCTTTCTAAATAACTCCCACAACATGACGCCATCCGTGTTAGGCCATTGTGCGAGCAACTCCCCTACGCCGCCATACTCCCCACGAATTTCACGCACCAACTGAGCATTAATACGAATAGCGTGCATCTTGCCATGGTGACGAATCAGATTTTCATCCTCCATGCGCGCATCGAACATATCATCTGGCATTAGTACCAATTTATCGGGATCAAAATCGAAAAACGCGCGCTCAAAAAAATGCCAACGGCTATCTACCCACGCATGATTTAAGCCCGCACGAAATACGCGTCGCATCATCAGTGATAAATACCAAGCATCGGTGCGGCTGCGCAGCTCCTCGATGCTTACCACCTGGGGCAAACGTTTTTTTATATTGCTAAACCCCTGATGCTGTTCACAAGCGAGGGCATAGATAGACGCAAAATCATTCATCGCTAGGCTCAAAATCAAGAGACGCAGAATTCACACAATACCTTAACCCCGTAGGTGCTGGTCCATCTTCAAACACATGACCGAGGTGTGCCTGGCACTGCCCACATAATATTTCGGTGCGCACCATGCCGTGGCTTAAGTCTTGGCGCACTATGACGTTATCTGAATTGAGTACATCGTAAAAACTCGGCCAACCGCTGCCAGAGTCATATTTGGTATCGCTTAAAAACAATGGCGTTTGACAACACACGCAGTTAAAAACACCATTAGCATCTACATGTAAATATTCACCAGTGAAAGGTCTTTCTGTACCTCCTTCGCGAGTAATATGGTAGGTATGCTCATCAAGCAATGTACGCCACTCTTGCTCTGTTTTATCTTGCATCGTTATAAACTCCTTAAGCAGAAAAAAGGAAACCCGAGCCTCATATACAGGCATAGGTTAGCACGCTAGAATAGCCAAGTGTTTTTCATTCACTCTCATTTTTAGGGTCAAAACGTGGATCAGCCAGAGTTTTTAAAATCAAATAAATTGCAAGGGGTATGTTACGACATTCGTGGGCCTGTGTTACAGGAAGCCAACCGTTTAGAGGACGAAGGTCATCGTATTATTAAACTCAATATTGGTAACCCCGCCCCCTTCGGCTTTGAAGCGCCTGAAGAAATTGTCCAGGACGTAAGTCGCCACCTCCACGATTCCTCTGGATACAGTGATTCCAAGGGTTTATTTCCTGCCCGCAAGGCCATCATGCAGTACTGCCAAGAAAAGCAGATTGCCAACGTATCAGTGGACGACATTATTATCGGTAATGGCGTTTCCGAGCTGATCACCATGTCCATGCAAGCCTTGGTGAATGATGGTGATGAAATTTTACTGCCTGCACCAGATTACCCCCTGTGGACAGCAGCTGTTCGTTTAGCCGGGGGCAACCCAGTGCACTATTTGTGTGATGAGCAGCAGGATTGGCAGCCCGCGCTAGATGACATCCGTGCAAAAATCACTTCTCGTACCAAAGCGTTGGTGATTATTAACCCTAACAACCCCACTGGCGCTAATTACAGCAAAGAGTTTTTACTCGAACTTGTGGAGATTGCTCGCCAACACAACCTCATCGTGTTTGCTGATGAAATTTACGACAAAATTTTATACGACGAAGAAAAGCACATTTCCATTGCTTCACTTGCTGATGATTTAGTGTTTATTACCTTTAACGGTATCTCCAAGTCTTATCGTTCTGCTGGTTTTCGTTCCGGCTGGATTGTTATATCAGGCGCAAAACACAGGGCCAGAGATCTTATCGAGGGCCTTGAAATGCTTGCTTCTATGCGCCTTTGCGCGAATGTGCCCGCCCAATACGCTATTCAAACAGCACTTGGCGGCTACCAAAGCATTGATGATTTGATTAAGCCCGAAGGCCGCCTTGGCCGCCAACGCGAAATTGCTTACGAAATGTTAAATAACATTCCCGGCGTAAGCTGTGTTAAGCCCAAATCGGCACTGTATGCTTTCCCGCGCCTAGACCCAGAGGTTTACCCCATCGAGGACGACGAGGCCTTCGTGCTGAACTTGCTGCGCAAAGAAAAAGTGCTGGTGGTACAAGGCACGGCATTTAACTGGCCAAACCCAGATCACTTCCGTTTGGTGTTTTTACCGCGAGAAGATGATCTCCGTGAAGCCATTAGTCGCATTGAACGCTTTTTGGCCACCATCAGAAAGTAACCAAAGGAAGAGAGCCGTGGCAGATTTGCACATTGATGATTTTTGCCGTGATGCAGCGATTGCATTAACGCGTTTATATCAGCACTTCCCACGGCCTCAAGCGCTTTATGTGAGTGATATTGCTGGCGCTGAAGAAAGAGACGAAGTGGGTCTCTACTCCAAACGCCACATGGCATGCCTACATACCCTTTTATGGCTAGCCGACGAAAGTTTCTTTCGCTTTACCAGCCTTATTTACGAGGAAGGCGTAGAGCAGGCCGTGCTCACCCACTCTGCCTTTGTGCTATTAAGTCATCTTGAAGTACCCGAAGCGTTACAGCTTTCTGTAGCAGCTGACACCACTTGGATAAGCCACATTCGTCATGCACTTAAAGAGCAAGACTCCCTACGCTGTCAGCAACTTATTCATCATTTGCTCGCCGAAGCGCTAGCACTTCCTAAAAGCACAAGTATCCGCGAACCAACCGTAACACCACCCCCCATTACCAACAAATCAGATTTACCCACCATAGAGGAAATGTTCGCTTCCTTATAATATTGCACTTGATTGATAAACTTTTGCCCTCATTTAGCGTCAAATAAGTTCTTGTATTTGTTCCTTTTGGAGACTTGTCCATGAAAAGAATTGGGTTATTTATTTTAACCAACATCGCTGTGCTCTTAGTGGCCAGCATTATGCTGAGCATCCTCGGCGTTGATTCCTTATTACAACAAAACGGCGTGGATTTAGACTTAGGCGCTCTCTTGGTCTTCAGTGCTGTATTCGGCTTTGCGGGCTCTATTATTTCGCTGTTTTTATCTAAATTTATGGCCAAACAAGCCGCTCGCGTGCATGTCATCACAGAGCCGCGCACTCAGGCTGAGCGCTGGCTTGTGCAAACTGTGGCTGAATTGGCGCAAAAAGCAGGCATTGGAATGCCCGAAGTAGGCATATTCCCAGCTCAACAAGCCAACGCGTTTGCCACAGGCTGGAATCGTAACAACGCTTTAGTAGCTGTATCCGAAGGCTTATTACAACGTTTTGACAAAGCCCAAGTGCGCGCCGTGTTAGCCCACGAAATTGGACATGTGGCCAACGGCGACATGGTAACCCTTACCTTATTGCAAGGCGTAGTAAACACCTTTGTTATTTTCTTTTCACGGGTCATTGGCCATGTGGTAGACCGTGTCATCTTCCGCACAGAGCAAGGTTATGGCCCTGGCTATTACATAGTTTCTATCGTCGCGCAAATTCTATTGGGCTTCTTAGCGAGCATGATTGTCATGGCCTTCTCGCGCTTCCGTGAGTACCGAGCTGATGCAGCAGGCGCCCAGCTGGCTGATAGAGGGAGCATGATTTCTGCTTTGCAGCAATTAAAAATTGAATCTGGGGTTCCCGATCAAATGCCCGACAGCCTCACTGCTTTTGGTATTAACATGGGCGTACGCCAAGGGTTAAAATCTCTTTTTCACTCCCATCCGCCCCTAGATGACAGAATCCAGGCGCTACAGCAGCAGCGCCACGGCTAATAAATGAAAGCGCCCCACGGGGCGCTTTGCACATTTACCCCTCTCGGAAACCATTTGTTACACATTGGTAACATAGCTCACAAGCCCGATAACTCAAGGCTTAAAGAGTTTGTCACATCTCGAAACAATCACCTACTTGGCCTCAATTGTGCAAGCCTCTATGTTACACACATGCCAACAGGAAATAAGAATCGTGAGGACAACACCATGAGCACATTACACAATCATTCAGCACAGCAACCCACCTTTAACGGTGCCGCCCTGATCGATGCTCAGGGTCGTGAAATTCCCATCACCGAGCAAATGATTCAACAAGCTTGCCAACATTTAGAAAACGCGTGGAGCTACCCTAGCCAGCGCAAACAATCCCAAGCAAGCTAAATAACGGCCGCCATTGAGGCGCCACCTTGCCTTCACATACCACGCCAGCGAGCTCAAAACGCTGGCCGTAATCACGGCGAAGGTCATCAAAAGCCTGAGCGCTATTATGAGCACTCAGGCTTTTTTGTAGGCGTTCAAAGTCTTTCACCATAGGGTAATAAGCCTGCAATAGCTGCTTAATATCTTCTAAGGTCACAACATCTGCTCGCCAAACACGTTTAGGTGCTAATTGTGGCATTTGCTGCTCGTTGCCATTGAATTGATAAAACTGCTGCCATGCTTGATACAGCATCCAAGTGCCTCGCCACTTCCCTTCCACTGTGTAGCCTGCAATATGAGGCGTCCCCATCCGTACCCACGCCAATAACTCAGCATCAATACTTGGCTCACCTTCCCACACATCAAGCCACGCTGTGGGGCCATCGCCTTCCTGCAGCAATTCCTTAAGCGACTGGTTATCCACCACGGCGCCACGACTAGTGTTAATAAGCAGCTGCTTTGAATGAAGTTGCTTAAGGCGTTTGTGGTTAAACAAATGAAAAGTGGCATCCTCACCGTCATGGGTGAGAGGCACATGACAGCTGATAATATCGGCCTGCAACACATCACCCAGCAACGCATAGGCGTGTCCTTGACGCTGGTGCAATGGATCCACCAACTTCACTTGCATACCAAGTGCCTCACACAGCTCGGCCACCTTAGCCCCCACATTGCCATGCCCAACCACCGCTATCACAGCATCTTGTGGTGACTTATGTTGTTCCAGTAGCCAAACCACCACTGCCTGCAACACATATTCTGCCACCGCTTGAGCGTTACAGCCGGGAGCATGCGCAAAAGCAATGCCTTGCTGTTTTAGCCAAGCAAGATCCACATGGTCAGTGCCGATAGTGGCCGAGCCCACAAAACGAATTTGGGTGCCTTCAAGCAATGCTTTATTCACTTGGGTGATGGAACGTACTAGCAACGTATCGGCGCCTTGTAGCTGCGCTGTATCCACATTGCGCCCTGCTACTGTGACGATCTCTGCAGACCGAGCAAACAGAGATAGCGCGGGCATATTTTCATCTGCAACAATCTTATACATAAGTAATTTCGGACCTTTTCGGTTACACTATTTAACAAATCTGACTTAGATGCCAAAAGTCACAGCCTATTATGACAACCAAGACCTTGCATTTAGGGCCCTGTCTAAGGTACTAATGTTGCCCTACAATAAGTCTGAGACTAATAACTTCGACTGATAAAACAATTTCTTCCAAGGTTAACCAATAATGACGATAAGCCATTGGCTGGGGGTCGTTGTACTGCTGCTGTTTGTGGGGACAAGTGTAGCAGCAGACGACGGGGTTTCAGAGCAACTTACCCATTTAAAAAGCCAAGCATTAAGCGCACAGCGAGATTTTGGGCTGCTAAAACGCGAGCTAGCCCATTCTCCTGAGCAACTATTGGTATATCTTTCTGTGGATATCGATACGCGCTTCGAGTTAGTTGAAGCAACACTTACAATAAATGAGCGCGCTTTCAAGCGGCATCATTTTGATGAGATGGAACTTGGAGCTCTGCAAAAAGGTGGCAACCAGCTATTTTTAAACACCAAGCTGCCTTCAGGCAACCACCGAGTAACCATTGAGGTAACCGCCAAAGATCAACACCAAAAAGTGTTTAAACAAGAACAAAGTGTAGATCTAAAAAAATCTGAGTCCACCAAGATCGTTAGCGTTCATTTACTCGATAATCTCAGCGCGCAACGGTATCGTTTTGGTATAAATGAATGGAACGATTAATTATTCAATTAACATTATTATTGCTGTTTGCTAGCAATCTGAGCCATGCGAGCTCAATCGTTGTCTTTGGCTCTGAAAGTTCAGACAGCGCCCAGTCTTCTGCTGCTGAAAAGCCTTTATTACAACAAGAGCAAACGACTGGCACCCCACTGGATAAAGACAGCCGTAGGCAACTTGCCTATGGGGAAGCGCTATTTCACTACTACCAACAAGACCCTTATGCTGCGCTCATGTTGTTAGAAGTAGAAACTGCTCGCGGTACTTTTACCAACAGCACCCACTATGCCGCCTTGCTTAATGCAGAGCTACTTTTGCATTTTGGTTTGAATGAACGAGCTGATAACAAAATCAAACTACTCCTCGTTCAAGATACATTGGCGCAAACCCGCGCCATGATTCTGCTACGCCGCGCCGAGGTTGATTATAACAACCACAACTACGACAAAGCTGCACCTCAACTAGAAGCATTAGCCGATCACCCGCTCCCAAACGATGCAGAAATTCAACGGCGCCTTTTATTAACAAACATCTACACAAGTCGCGAGGAATTCTCCTCTGCCGAAAACGTTCTTAGCACTGCTTCGCTTGACCATGCTGATGGCGGTTATCTTGGCTATAACCTTGGCGTAGTGATGATTCGCGCTGGACAAATAGAAGAAGGGCTGAAAGTGTTGCGTAAAGTTGTGGCGCGCACTCACAACACTGAAGAAGACGAAGCGTTAAAAGATCGCTCTCTACTCGCTATTGGTTTAACGGAGTTACAACGTCAAGATTACCCAGCAGCACTCACTGCTTTACGTTTAGTGCGTTCAAACAGCCCTTATGTAAAGCAAGCGCTGCATGCTACCGCTTTGGCTTATTATTTTGATTTTGAACCCAGCCGTGCCATCCCCTTTTGGGAGCGCTTACAAGAAGAAAATTTCCGCGACCCCACGGTGCAAGAGTCTTTACTTTTTGCCGCCCATGCCTACGAGCAAATGGGCGATCTCGCTTCAGCCCAACAAGGCTACTCCACCGCCGTAGAGCACTTTACACAACTCATAAAAGAATTAGAGGTCGTGGAAAGAACGCTTAATAGCAACTGGCCCAACTCCCTTATTGGCGCACAAAATAATCCCAAGGGTGGCTTGCACACCCCCACTATTACCACGCTTGCCAATAATAACAGCGCCGACCTACTCAGTTCGCTGTTTAAACAGCAACAGTTTTTGACGCAATTAAATTATTACCAAGAAGCGCAAACGCTTATTCAGACCTTTAAAAACCAACTGACCGAGCTTGAGACTTACCGCCAAACAGCCAAACAGCGTGATATAACGCACATTGCCATAGAAAGCGATCTCCAACTCGGCCTCAAAAAAATTGCAGAGCAACTACTAATAGAGCAAGGAAAGTTCGATAAAAACAAAGAAGTTACCGCTCTTGAGCTTGATGCAACGTTTGATTTTTTTGAGAAAAGCATAAGCCAGCGGCTACAACAAGCACAGCAACTAGCACGAGTGCTTAATACAGACATTAACACCCTAGCCAAGCAGCATATCCGCGATCACAAGATTCAGCTAAATAATTTACTAGCAGAAGCCCATCTCGCAACTGCCCGAGCACAAGATCAGCTGCTTCAACAACAATAAATGAGCTTAGTAAGATGAAATATCCGCGCCTTAATACGTTAGCACTACTCACTTACAGCGCCTTGCTCACCGCTTGCAGCTCTCACACCCCCTTGCCTGAACGACAAACGGCTGAGCCCTTGCTCGGTAGCATAGAGCTTTCTACGGCGACAAGCCCCAAGACACAACTCGCTAGGCAAACACCTGTTGAAGTTAATACTGAACAAACCTTAAAGCACTACCAACAAGCGTTTCAGTACAACCAAGATGCAGAAATATTAAGACGCATGGCTGATTTAAGCATGCAGGAAGCAGAACGCCGTTTTCAGCAATACAACCATATTGACACCCTAGGGCAAAGCCCATTTGCAGAATACTTAGGGCTCAGCAAAAAAAACCAAAACGCAAGAAATGCATTTTTTAGTTCAGGGTTAAATAAAAACAATTTAAGCCCGTTACAAAGCGCTCCGATTAACGCTAACGTGTATACCGCTGCGTTTTTATACCATACCCTGCTCAATGTGGACGATAATCCAACACATCGCTCGGAGGCTCTTTACCAACTAGCCCACGCTTACAGCTTCGCAGGAGAAGAAGAACTAAGCCTGGTAGCACTCACCGAGCTGTCTCGCCATCACCAACAAAGCCCTCTCTATGTTGAAGCTCAATTTAGACGGGGTGAAATTTTATTTAAAAATGATGATTTTGTTGAAGCAGCCAACGCTTATAGCGCTGTGACCCGCGAGCACGAGCACGAGTTTTATCAACAAGGTTTGTATAAGCTGGGTTGGAGCCACTATAAGCTTAAAAAATATGATCAAGCTTTAGCCGTGTTTTTCACTTTGTATGACAACCTCCACCGACAAGATGCAGAGCAGCTAGAACAGGCAGAGCAAAAATTAGTAACGCAACTGAACAAAGACACAGAACGTGTCATTAGCTTAACCTTTATGCAGCTTGACGGCCCACGCACTGCCAAGGCTTGGTTTGCCCAGCACCCGAACAAACCTTACGAGCAAGCTGTTTATCAGCACTTAGGCGACAGCTATCTTGAACGCGATGAGCACGCGTTAGCGGCGCAAACTTTTACCACCTACGCCACGCAGTACCCTACCTTGCTTGAATCGCCACGTTTCGGCCAACAAGCCGTTAATGCTTACTTTGAAGGTGGGCTACAAACGGAATTACTTAATGCCAAAGTTAATTTCGTAAAGTTATATGGCCTTGATAGCGCCTATTGGCAGACTCACCCTGTTCAACGTACAGAGTTCGTCCCCATAATCAGCGAACATATCTTTGATGTGGCCCAACACCACCATCAACAAGGGCAAAAAAGTAATAATCCCAATGATTATCTCAGCGCTAGCCAATGGTATGAGCAATTCCTACTCACGGCACCCCCAAGCGAGCGCAACGCTGAAATTGCCCACTGGCAGGCACAGGCGCAGCGCGACGCTGGCCTCCCCCTTGCAGCACTAAAAGCTTATGAACTCAGCGCTTACACTTGGCCAGAACGCCAACAAAGCGGCGATATCGCTTACGAAGGGCTGCTGCTCTACCGTGAGGTTTATCAACAGGCAGACGAACAAGAAAGCTACCAGTGGCAACAAAAAACGCTGGCGGCCAACCTGCGTTATGCCGAACAGTTTCCTACACATAGCCAAGTCAATCCCGTGCTAGTTAACCAAATAGAAGACCTGCTCACAACGAATGAGCTAGCGCAAGCGATCGATGTTGCTGAGCGCCTATTAAAACGCCAACCCGAAAGCAAACTACAGATTTACGCTTTAAGTACTATTGCCAATGCACATATGGATCTCGCTGCATTTGGGTTAGCTGAAGCCAGTTATGAACGCCTACTCACTCAGCCTTTAAACAGTAAAGAGCGTCATGAGGTTCAAGAACAACTCGCTCTAAGCATTTACCGCCAAGCAGAGGCGCACAGTAAAGAAGGCGAGTGGCGCCTAGCGGCCAACGAATTTATGCGTGTAGCCACGCGCACGCCCAACAGCGAAATTCGCCCTGTGGCACAGTTCGACGCAGCAGATATTTACCTCACCTTGGCCGAATACCCTGAAGCCATCACCCAGTTCAAGCAATTACGTGAGCTTTATCCGACTCACAGCGTCAGCGAGACCGTTCCTGATAAACTGGCCACTGCTTACGAAAATACCAACCAGCATCACTTAGCAGCACAAGAATTCAGCTTGCTCGCCGCGCAGTATCGTGAAAACGATCCCGAACTCAGCCGCGAATCCCTTTGGCGCGCCGCCGAACTTGAGCAAAAGAGCGGCAACAAAATAGCTATGCGTCAACGATTTGAAACCTATATTAAGGAATGGCCACAGCCCATAGAACAACGTGCTGAAGCACAATTTATTGTGGCCAAATCCTATGACAGCGGCTCAGCTGAGCGAAGTAAATGGATAAAACAACTACAAACTAACTTTAAAGAAGCCCCCGAAAACGATCGTATTGCTTGGTTATCAGGCTGGGCTAGCCTTGAGCAAGCCGCACCGGAACATAAGGCGTTCGATGAGATAGCGCTAGATCAACCTCTACGTCGCAGCTTGAAACTAAAAGTTGGCGCCATGCGCAACGCCCTCGAATACTACCAAGACACCCTTGATACAGGCATTACAGAGCACGTTACCCGCGCCCAGCACCAAATTGGGCTGCTCTACGAAACCTTAGCCAAGGATTTAATGGACAGTGAGCGCCCACCGAACCTCGATGAGTTCGAGCTAGAAATGTATGAACTGGATCTTGAAGAACGCGCCTTTCCCTACGAGGATCAGGCCATCGATTATTATTTAGCCAATATGGAGCTAGTGCCAGATGGCGTCTATGACGATGCAGTGCGCAACAGTTATGAGGGCTTAGCACGTTTATCCCCAGGCCGCTACAACAAAAAAGAACAGGTAAAAACCTATGTCGATGTTATTTATTAACCGCCGCAAAATTGCCATCGCTTGTACAGCGGCCATACTCACTGCCTGCTCCACCATGCCCAATGCCCCTGACGGAGCGCGCAAGCATGAACGCGATAAAAATCTGCCCACCAGTATTAAAGCGGACAGCAGCCAAGATGATATCGTTATCTCTGCTTATAGCAGCCGCGCCGAGCGACAAAGTAAACAAGCCGCTCCCGCCTTCCAAGAGGCTTTGGCGCTAATGGAGCAACAAAAACTCGATGACGCTAGCGCCTTACTTAGCCAGCTCGCAGTGGACTACCCTCTACTCTCTGGCCCCCTATTAAACCTCGGCATTATTTATTTGCACCAAGAGGAAGCAGACAAAGCCAGCGCTGCTCTTAAAGAAGCGGTTAATCGCCACCCCGAAAACGCTTATGCTTACCTCTATCAAGGCATTGCATTAAAACAACAGGGGAAATTTAAACAAGCGGAAAAAAGCTATTTTGAAGCCTTAGAAATATCACCCAACTATGCTCAAGCACATATAAACCTAGGCATATTGTATGAGCTTTATTTTCAAGAACCTGTAAAAGCACTGCCCCATTACGAAAAATATCAAGAACTACAATCAGAACCGGACCCTCTTGTTGCCAATTGGATTACAGTTCTAAAAAGCCAGATATAACAGGTGCATAAAATGCGGTATTTAATAACGTATATTGTTTTTATATTGCTGTGTAGTTTACACTCGCACGCTTTTGCAGACGAATCGCAAAATAATAACGAACTTCGCGATGAAGCGCCTGCTGCGCTTAATATCGTACCTTGGAAGCAAAGAGAAAGCTCATTAAAAGAACAGCCCTTACGCGCATCGCCAGTGCTTGAACAAGTTCTAGAGCCTATCGACAGAGAAACCCTAAAACGTGAAATTGAATTTCACAATAAAACCAACCGAAAATAGCATTTAATTTTAATAAAATAGTGGAGTATCCATGGCTAGCACAGCTTCAAATTCATTTTTACAAACTGCTATTCAATTTGTTCAAGACGGCGGTACTTTTATGTACCCAATTATACTGGTGGGCTTAATTGGAATAGCTATTATTATCGAAAGAGCGCTTTATCTAAATGCAGTAAAGCGTCGCAACCAAGCATTTTGGAAGCAACTCTACCCATCCGTATCGCAATATAAATTTAAACAAGCGTTAACAGATGCAGAAAACAACAAAGCTGCTCTTGCATTAATGGTTGAGAGTGGCCTACAAACTGCACGCTATAGCCGCTCGCCAGAAGACATGGAACTGGCCATGGAAGAAAGCTTAATGGAAATTATGCCACGACTAGAAACCCGCACTGGCTACGTAGCAACCTTTGCCAATATCGCTACCCTGCTTGGCTTACTCGGCACCATTATCGGCTTAATCACGGCGTTTAGTGCTGTGGCCTCTGCCGACCCAGCGCAAAAAGCTGAATTGCTTTCGGCCTCTATTTCCGTAGCGATGAACACCACCGCACTTGGTTTGTTAGTGGCTATTCCCTTATTGCTTGCCCATGCGTTTATTACCTCCATGACCAACAAAGTCGTCGATAGCCTTGAAATTGCTAGCATGAAGTGCCTTAACTTTTATCGTGCCTTCCTTACTCAAGCCGAGTCCAATAAAAGCTCAGCCGCTTAATTGCTGAATACATTCTGACTAGAGTATAACCATGGCAATACGAAGACGAGTTACCAACCAAGAGGCGGAGCTCAATGTCACCACTTTTATGAACCTGATGGTGGTGCTAATTCCTTTTTTGCTGCTCAATGCGGTGTTTGTGCAAATGTCCACGTTGACATTGCAATTACCCGATGAAGAGCAAGCTGCCGCCGCCAGCAGTGATTCCGATAACGAAGATACGCCACTGCGTTTGGTGCTAAGCATCCATGCAGATGGCTATGAGCTGGTAGAGAAAAAGCAAGAAATCAAACAACGTTTCCCACTTACCGATAACAATCAACATGATGGGGAAGCGTTAAATCAAACCTTACTGGCTATAAAAAAAGAGCACCCGAAAACGGAACGCATTACCTTGCTAAGCGAACCACAAATCTCTTATGAACTTCTGATTTACACCATGGACAAGGTGCGCGCGCACATTAAAGGCGCCGAGGATGTGACTGAGCTTTTCCCGGATATCAGCATTGGTTCAGTGCCTACCCCAGAACAGGAGCAGGAGCAAAGCAATGGCTAGTGGCAAAGCAAAACTCATGCGTAGGCAGCGCCACCAGCAAAGGCGCAAAGCCCAACAAGGAATCCAATTAACCGCATTAATGGATGTATTTACTGTATTGGTGTTTTTCTTAATGGTAAGCCAAGACGACAGCACACAGCTGCCACAACGGGCTGATATCCATTTACCGCCAGCGGTGGTGCAAACACAACCTGAAGAAAGCCTTACGCTGCAAGTCAGTGATGACTATATTTATTTGCACAACGATCCTCTGATCAGTGTGGAAGAAGTACGAAGCAGTGAATCCCTTACCATTGCAGCGGTAACTAAAGCACTGCGCGATTACAGTGCTGAATTCCCACTCACACAAGACGCCGAAGAAGGCCGTTTGCTCAATATCGTTGCCAATAAAGATATTGATTATGCCCTTCTAGAAAAAATACTTACTAGCGCCAAACAAACTGAGTTCAAGCAAGTGGCTCTAGCTGTGCTGCGCCAAGAAGTGGGAGAAGCGCAGTGAGCACAACAACAGATACCGCCCTCATTTACGCCTCCCATCTTCCTTGGGATACCCCCAGAGGTGATAAGCGCCGCTTCGGCACCTTGGTGGCACTTGCGCTACTTGTGTTTGTGCTCACCGTAATTTTAGTCGAGCTTGCACCAGAAGCCGTCAAGCCTCATCCCGATGAAAACCTTATCCCCGAGCGCGTGGCCACTTGGGTGGTACCCGAGGTGGAAGAAGAAGACATCATTGAAGAGGAAGAAGTAGCGGAAGAGCCACAGCTTGAGGTTTCCGAAACTGAGACAGAGGTTGCACCCGAACCGGAACCCGAACCAACGCAGAGCCGTGAAGAAGTAGCCGAACAGCGCGTACGCGAAGAAACCCGTGTGCTTGATGAAAGCCTCTCTTCTTTAGATGATTTAATGCCGGCGGCTCCTGCACAATTGCGCCGCAACAGCCAAGAGGCAAACCAACCACGCCGTAATGACGAACGTTTGCAAGCGCGACAGCAACAAGGTTCAGGTGGCGTTACCAGTGGCACCGCATCAGCAGCAGGAAGAGCCGATGAGCAAAGCCGCGAGCTGGCCCAAACACAAACCAGACAAGCTGAAAGCCAAATTGCACAAGCACAAGCGCCTAAACCAAAACCCAAGGCACAAGCAACAACAGGTAGCCGTAGTGAAGCCGATGTTCGCCGTGTGTTTGACCGCTATTCTGGACGCTTTAATAGCGCTTACCAACGTGCATTGCGGGATAACCCAGCATTACAGGGTGAAGTGATTATTGCCCTAACGGTGGCACCGGATGGTAGTGTTACTGATGCTAAGATTCACGGCTCCACCTTGGACGATGACGCCCTAGAACGCCGTATTTTGCTGATTGTGCGTGCTATGGATTTTGGTGCCGCCAATGTTAGCAATTGGAGTGGCCGTTACCCCATCAACTTCTTCCCCCACTAACCTCCAAGGCGCTACTGATTCACTCAGTGGCGCCATACTTTTTCCAGCTGGCAAGTATCCACCTGCCCTATTCCATAGACTTGCTGTAACGCTTGCATCCACAATAAACCCCTAGGGGGAATTGCCCCTTCTAGCATGCGCTGTGCTTCAGCCCACACACTTTTTTGAAAACTCTCTTCACTCCCTTGCGCGCTAAAATTATCGCAAGACACATAAAAATCATGGCCCACCGCTGCACAAAATAATAGCTCTAACGCCTGTGGGCGTACTTCCACAGATTCAAACTGTAGTTGCTGTTCAGCATTGCGCCCTTCTGGTGCATACCAGTACCCATAGTCTTCAAGCTTGCGCCGCTGTGGGCCAGCAATGCACCAGTGCGCCACCTCGTGCAACGCACTGCGGTAGTAATCTTGGGTATAATAAATTTTTGCTGGTTGATTATGTTGCCATGGTGTATACAGTGGCTCGGCTGCACCTCCCACCAACTCTGTGTGGTATGCAGAAAAACAGGCCGCAAATAAAGGACTTAAATCTTGGCTATGCCAAGCTGCTGGCGGTGTTGTTTGCAAAAACTCCAACCAATTATTGGATTGTGCTGCCATCATTAACAGGAGACTCCCTTGATTCATGCTTTTATCTCACCGCAGCGTTACCAAGAGCTGCGGGGGCTGCTTATATTAGCCCTCCCGGTATTAGGTGGCCAATTGGCGCAAACGGGTAACGGTTTTGTGGATATTGTGATGGCAGGCCGGGTGAGTGCCACCGATTTAGCCGCTGTGGCGGTGGGCGCTAGCATTTGGATTCCTATTTTTCTCTTAATGACTGGAGTGCTAATGAGCGCCACCGCCGTGTTAGCACGCCATTTTGGCCACGGCGAGTACCATCGTTTAAGCCCATTAACACAGCAGGCCCTGTGGCTAGCTCTGGGTTTGAGCCTATTAGGCATGTTGGCCATTCGTAACATGGCACCTGTGCTTGAACTCATGGATATTGAAACCGCCATGCGCCCTATCGTTCTCGGCTACTTAGAAGGTTTAAGCTGGGGCATCCCAGCGGCAGCCGCTTTCTTAGCCATGCGCAGTTACACCGAATCGTTAGGTCACACTAAACCCGTATTTTGGATCAGCCTATTCGGATTATTAATCAATATCCCTATTAACTATGCCCTGATTTATGGCAAATTTGGGTTACCCGAGCTTGGTGGCGTTGGCTGTGGCTGGGCCACGGCTGTAGTAATGTGGGTAATGGCAATTGCCATGTATTTCTATACTCGCAAAAGTAGCACCTATGCCAAAGCGCGCCTTGATTTTAGCAAACTGTCTTTTGAGCCCAACAACATTCTTTATATGCTTAAAGTAGGTTTGCCCACGGGGTTAACCATCTTTTTTGAGGTGAGTTTATTCTCAGTGATTGCTCTGTTACTTGGCCCCTTCGGTGCCATCATTGTGGCGGGTCACCAAGTGGCGCTTAATTTTACAGGCTTATTATTTATGTTGCCGCTGAGCCTCGCCATTGCCGTGACCATTCGTGTGGGTCATGCCCGTGGCCGCAATGATAAAGCGGCGGCCAATTACACCATAGGCACTGCCTTGCGGTTAACCGTAGTCACCGCCACGCTCATGGCAAGCCTAATTCTACTGTTTCGTCATCAAGTTCCCTTTATTTATAGTAGCGATATGGCGGTGCATGCCGTTACCACCAGCCTGCTGTTTTTTGCCGCCTTGTATCAAATTCCAGATGCATTACAAGTCACAGCTAATGGCGCCTTGCGAGGGTTTGAAGACACCACAGTTCCCATGATGCTGACGTTAGTGGCTTACTGGGGTGTGGGTTTGCCTGTGGGCTTTATTTTGGCACGCACAGACTGGGTCGTACCTATGATGGGCGCCGCTGGCTTTTGGATTGGATTGATCGCTGGTTTAAGCTCTGCCGCTGTCTTACTAGGGCTCAGGTTACGCCATCGTTTAGCGCAGCCACTCGTTAGTCATCAACATTAATCTTTCTTTTTAATCACATAGCGAAAGCGTTCTTCTTCTGTGGTTTGGGCCACCAGCTGGTGGCCTAAAAACTCACAAAAGCGTGGGATATCACGTTGCGTCGAAGGGTCAGTGGCAATCACTTCTAAAAGTGCACCAGGTGCTAGCGAACGTACCTTGTTATGCAGTAACATGACCGGCTCAGGACAAAGCAAGCCGCTCGTATCTAAAGTGTCTTCGGGTTGGCACATGGCTTTTCCTAAGGTGTAAATTCAAGAGCGCATAGTGTACTGAATTTTTATAAAAAGCGCTCACCCACAACAAACATAATAAACGCTAACTGCTGTGAGTTACTTTTAACATGCGATTTTCTTTGAAACCCTTTGCTTTATCTGCCCTCAGCGCGCTTTTAATCAGCCCCTCTTTACACGCGGAAGAACTCGAACCCCCCAATGTGAGCATCTACGCAGATGTGATGTTTTCCATGGCACAAACCAAGCGCTTAACCTACCACAGCGATGATGGCAAAGGCGTGTATCAGCACGGTGATACCGACGGCTACCGTGCCCGTGTGGGGCTGCGTTTTGATGATATGAGCCACGGGTTTTGGAGTTATGGCATTGAGGGGAGCTTGGTGCAGCTAGCTAATGATGATAAGCATTTAAGCTATGACCGCGAAAAGCCGCGCCCTGATGAAAGCCATATCTCCAATTTAGCTGTAGTGAAAGTTGACGGAGAACATAGCTTAGAACTCAGCGGTTTTGAGTTTGCTGGCCGCGCTTGGTACGACGATACGATGTATTTCCGCGCTGGTATACTTGTTCATAATGAGAAAACCCGCCTGCGTGAAACGCGCCAATTTTATGATACCAATGGCGATTCCGCAGCAAACACCACCACTACTTTTTCCACCGACACCAAACGCCGCGCCGCCCCCATGCTCGGTGTGGGCATTCAATATCCCATCATTGAGGGCATTTATGTAGCGGGGGAATATACGTTTTACCGTATGGACTCCAAACAAGTGGATGTGCTCTCTGCAGGAGTACGCTTAGTTTTTTAAAGCGTTTAAACAAACAAGGCGGCTGAGCACTATTACCTCAGCTGCCTTGTTTGCAACACTAATTACTTGATAAACACAACGGTTTTATTACCGTCCACAATCACCCTATCCTCCAAGTGCCAGCGCACCGCACGCAGCAACACACTGCGCTCCACATCTTGCCCTAGAGCACGTAATTCTGCCGCACTGTGGCGATGGGTGACGCGCTGCACGTTCTGCTCAATAATCGGACCTTGGTCTAACTCATCGGTTACATAATGGCTCGTGGCACCAATCAGCTTAACACCGCGCTCCCACGCTTGTTGATAGGGGTTAGCGCCGATAAACGCCGGTAAGAAAGAATGATGGATATTAATAATACGATTGGGGTGCTCGGCCACAAATTTAGGGCTTAAAATCTGCATATAACGCGCTAATACAATCACATCAACCTTGCCATCTAGCAACTCTAGGGCTTGTTGCTCCGCCGCTTCTTTAGTATCAGCGGTAACGGGAATGTGATGCCAAGGAATACCAAAGCGCTCTACTTCAGGACGCAAATCATCGTGATTACTGATCACCATAGGAATAGTGGCGGCTAAATCCCCGCGCATGGTGCGCCACAATAACTCCATCAAGGCGTGATCGTGCTTAGACACCATAATCGCCATGCGCTTCTTCTCAGAGGCAAGGGTTAAACGCCACTCCATATTATAAGGGCCAGCCACTTCTGCTAAAAAATGCTCGCGTAACTGTTCCACAGAGCAGGTTAAGCCGCTCGTTTGGAACTCCAAACGCATAAAAAAAGTACCGCCTTCTGGGTCTGTGGCATGCTGATCAAAATCCGTAATATTGGCACCGTAACGGTATAAAAAGGTGCTCACCATGCTGATAATCCCAGGCTTGTCTGGGCAAATAATCAACAAACGGGCGGTATTCTCAATGCTGTTCAAGGTGGTCTCTCCGGTATTCAGCAGGGGTTTTGTTGGTCCACTTTTTAAACGCCCTATGGAAAGAGCTAGCTTCACTAAACCCCATCAGTAAAGCGATTTCTTCAATGGATAAATCAGGTTTTGATAAATAATACACAGATGCTTCTTTGCGAATATCATCTTTAATGGCTTGATAACTGGTGTTGGCCTCTTTTAAACGGCGACGCAGGGTCTGCGGGCTCATGTTTAACCGTGCGCAGACCTCAGCAAAATCAGGTACTCGTTGGTGATATTCATTGGTAATTAACGTGCGAATTTGCGCGGGTAAGCCGCTCTGGTATACCTCGCCGGTAAGCAACTGCCCTAGTGAGTTACGCAAAAAGTGCGATAGCGACAGCTCGTTTTGCACCAAGGGCAAAGTTAACACATCACTAGCAAAAACAAGGCGGTTGGCCCCCTGCTCGTGCTGAATAGCACAATTAAATATACGCTCTGAGTTTTCCCCCCCTGCGGGAAAATCAAATTCAATCTGCTGCAGGGGGATCGGACGTCCCACTAGCCAGCCCATAAAGCGCACTGTAAGTAGAAAAACAGCTTCAATAATAATGTCGCGGAAATCAATGTCATTCAGCATTTGCACTGCAAGGTATGCTTTATCGCCCTCTTTCTGCAGCGTGGTTTCCACACCCAAATCAAAGAGATCATAAAAATCCATACCACGGCGCACTGCTTCTTCAAGGTTAGCGCAGTTGATCACCGCATGAGCCATCATGCTGAAAGTGCCCGGTTTAGAACGGCGCCCTTGGCCAAAGCCAATAAACTCATCACCCGTTTGTTCCATCACGGTTAACAAGAGGCGCAAAAAGGTTGCACGGTCCACACGCGCGCAGGCATCCTCAAGTCGCTCTCGCTCTATTCCAACCTGCACCAGCAGTTCAGGTATAGATACACCAGAACGCGCCGCGCTCTTTAATACCTGAACCACGTAATCCATTGCTATGGTTTTAACGTTTTTTGCCGTCATTCAATCATGCTCTCCGAGAAAACCCATGGCCAACGATAGCGCCCTTTCGCTTTTTACTTAGCAAAAATAGCGCCAAAGCGGGTGCTAGATTATACCCGATGAAAGCGCTTGGTGCGGCATCAAATACAAGAAGCTCAGGCCTTAATGCCAAAAAAATTGATTTCGCGCTAAGAAACGATGCGCAACGCCAAACCTTGTCCTTCAAACTTTCACATCCTAAACATAAAGCGCTATGATTTAAGTGGTTACGGCGTATTTCATCATTCGGCGTCGTTGTCTCGCCTCATGTTTGCGAGTTTCTTACGGTAAACGGGAGTCTCAATGTCCGAACGGGCACATCTTACTTCATTAAGCTTCGCTTCTGCTTTTAAAGAAACGGTACTCAATAATAACTACTCTAAAAAACTTTTCAGCAAAGATTTTTTTGCGGGTATTTCTGTAGGCATTATTGCTATTCCGCTGTCCATGGCGCTGGCAGTAGCGGTGGACGCTCCGCCACAATATGGGCTTTATACGGGCATTATCGCCGGTATTATCATTGCCTTAACGGGGGGTTCGCGCTTTTCTATTTCGGGCCCCACTGCCGCTTTCGTAGTGATTTTGCAGCCCGTGGTGTACAAATATGGCCTCGGTGGCTTGTTAGTCGCTACCTTAATGGCAGGGCTTATCTTAATTGCCATGGCTCTCGCACGCCTCGGGCGCTTTATTGAGTACATTCCAGCCCCTGTGACCCTAGGCTTTACCGCGGGTATTGCCATCGTTATTGCCACTTTGCAAATTAAAGATTTTTTTGGTTTGCCCGTGGGTGATTTACCCCCCAGCTTTTTGGCTAAAGCACAGATACTTGGCAGCAGCTTCCATGCTATGCACTGGCCCACACTGTTAGTGGGCGTGGTAACTCTAGCGGTGCTGATTGTGTGGCCAAGGTTGCGTACTGCTGTGCCGGGGCATTTACCCGCCGTGGTAATTGGCGTCATTGTTTCTCTTGTGCTAGCGCGCTTCGGCTTTGAAGTAGACACCATTGGCAGCCGCTTTACGTTTTTATTTCCTGATGGCAGCCAAGGCCAAGGTATTCCGCCCTTTTTACCCAGCTTCAAGCTTCCTTGGCTGTGGGAAACCCCCTCAGGGGAAGCATTGTGGTCCTTTGACATTCTCCGCGCTCTAGTGCCCGTGGCCTTTAGTATTGCCATGTTAGGCGCCATTGAGTCCTTATTGTGTGCTGTAATTTTAGATGGCATGAGCGGCCACAGGCACTCCGCCAACGGTGAATTATTAGGCCAAGGGTTGGGCAATATTGTTGCTCCTTTCTTTGGTGGTTTTGCTGCCACTGCGGCACTTGCTCGTTCTGCCGCCAACTATCGTGCTGGTGCACAAAGCCCCATAGCCGCGGTTATCCATTCCATCGTATTGCTATTAGCGGTATTAATTTTAGCGCGTTGGCTAAGCTATCTACCCATGGCCACTATGGCAGCATTACTTCTGATAGTGGCATGGAATATGAGTGAAGCGCGCAAGGTGGTAGAACTGCTTAAAAGAGCCCCCAAACAAGACATCATGGTGTTGCTCGTTTGCCTCTTCCTCACCGTGTTGGTGGATATGGTGGTGGCCATTTCTGTGGGTGTGGTACTTGCCTCCTTGGTGTTTATGCAGCAAATCGCCGAAATGACACGTATCACCGATGTAACAGAACAACGCAAGATCACTGGCACCACACCAATACCTGAAGGTTGGCGCCTTATTAAAATTAATGGCCCCTTATTTTTTGCTGCTGCAGACCGTGTATTTAGCAAGCTCAAACGCCTGGGAACGGATCAGCAGGGCTTGGTGTTATATATGGACGCTGTCCCTCTGCTTGATGCAGGTGGCCTTAATGCCTTCCTACGTTTTGTAGAGGATGCCAAGGCCCTTGGCTTTGAGCTAGTGGTGGCAGATTTGCAGTTTCAACCTTTGCGCACATTGGCCCGAGCAGGTGTTGAGCCCATAGCGCAGCAATTGCGTTTTACCCCCACCATGGCAGAGGCCATTGAGCTCATCGCCACGGGCAGCCAACCGCAATGATATGCCCCTGCGATACGAGCCTGAGTTATGTTGAATGCTGCGGAGTAGTGCATCAAGGAGCGCTAGCATCTACACCCGCTACCTTGATGCGAGCACGCTTTAGTGCCTTTACGCTGCAACAAAAGGACTTTCTGCTAGCTAGCTGGCACCCAGACACACGTCCCGTTCAGCTTGAGCTTGACACAAGAACTCAGTGGGGCGCCCTGCAAATACACCAAGAAACCTACACAGAGCACCAAGGCCAAGTGCAGTTTTGCGCTTATTTTTTTGAGAACAGCCGCTGGGGAGCACAAGAAGAAAACTCCCTCTTTATTAAAAAGAATGGCATTTGGTATTACCACAGTGGGGAAGCCACCCTTCACAGCTTAACCCCAGAACGCAACGCGCCCTGCCCTTGTGGCTCGGGCAAAAAATATAAACGCTGCTGTATAAAGAGAGCCTAAATGGCGTTATCCCGATCTGCTCAATCTGATTTGCTACTCGTAGTAGTCACCCTAGTAGCCGCCGTCAGTTGGATATTTTCTAAAGAAGCTATTTTGCTGATGCCCCCCGTTATGTTTATGGCGGTACGATTCCTGTTAGCCGCTTTGTGTTTATTACTGTTTAGCGCCACACACCTTAAACGCCTAACCTTTTCTTTGCTGCGGCGCAGCTTGATAGTGGGGGCCTTTTTTGGCCTGGCCATGACCAGCTGGGTCATGGGATTGGCCACGGGCGAAACCATGGGCGAAGGCGCTTTTCTTACTAGCCTAGGGGTGATTTTAGTGCCCGTGGTAGCACGCTTAGCCTTCAAAGAAACGCCCCCGCTTGCCACTTGGCTCGCCTTGCCTGTGGCTGCCACAGGGTTAGCGCTACTCTCTTTGCAGCACGGCTTTCGTTTGGCCCCCTCACAGGGATATTACCTTGCTGCAGCCACTCTGTTCGCTTGCTTTTATACACTCAACACCCGTGCCACCAATGCCGATGAAAGCACCCAAAGAACTCCCGTTCACCCCCTTGCCATGACCACCATCCTGATGTTTGTAGCCACTCTAGTAACAGGCGTAGCCTCATGGTTTTTAGAGGCAGCAGTTTGGCCACAGGTGCAAGTAAGCCAGGCCCTTATTTTATGGGTCTTAGCCAGTGCAGTGATAGGCACTGCCATGCGTTTCTTAATGCAAACCTACGCTCAAAGCTTAAGTCAGAGCACCAACGGTGCCGTAATTTTAGTCCTTGAACCTATTTGGGTAGCACTGTTTTCTGCCTTCTGGTTTGCTGAACGCTTAAGTGCTCTTCAGTTGTTCGGTTGCTCTTTTATTTTGCTCGCTTTATTAATCAATCGTTGGAATGACATTACAACAGGAATAAAAAAATGGAAACCTTAAGCTATACACCACCTAATACACTTCTTTCACCGCTACGCTCATGCTTGGTATTAGTGGACTACCAAATCAATTTGATGCCAGCTATCGCAGAACATCAGCAAGTAATTCATGAAACCCAACGCCTAGCGCAAATAGCGCAACTCTTACAAATCCCCACAATAGCCACAGAGCAGAATCCCCAACGCTTAGGCCAGACAGTGCCCGAATTATTGCCCTTATGTGATTCACGCTTAGAGAAAGTACACTTTGATGCTTGCGCCCTTAACGGGTTACCCAATGCTATTCCCACTGGGCGTTCACAAGTGGTAATAGCAGGTTGTGAAGCGCATGTGTGCTTGCTACAAACAGCTTTAGGCCTGTTGCATCATGATTTTGATGTGTTTGTGGTGGCGGAAGCTTCTGGCTCTCGCCGACTATCAGATAAAGAACGAGGGTTGGCACGGTTAGAAAAAGCCGGTGCTACGTTGATATCGCCAGAAATGGCTGGGTTTGAATGGTTACAAAGCTATCAGCACCCTAAATTTAAAGAGGTATTGGAGCTCATCAAGCCCTTATAATTGCCGCGGCAACGCCAATGGCTCTTGCTCTAACTGCACCCCAAACTGGGTTTGCACAGCCCAGCGTACTTGTTCGGCCACCGCACCAATCTGTGCGGCAGTGGCGCCTTGGCTATGGTTCACTAGCACGAGCGCCTGTTGGCTGTGCATACCTATGCCATCGGGTTGATGGCCCTTCCAGCCCGCTTGCTCTATTAGCCAGCCAGCTGCCAACTTGTACTCTTCTTGCCCTTGCGCATAAGCCACTAAGGCAGGGTGTTTTTCCTTTAGCGCTGTGTATTGGGCGGCCTTAACCACAGGGTTTTTAAAAAAACTACCTGCGTTTGGCAAAGTGCTTGGATCCGGCAGTTTTGCACTACGAATAGCGCAAATTACACCTCTTAATCCTTGAGCGGTTTGTTTTTCAACGGGGAGCCGCGCAAATTGCTCGGCCACATCGCCATAGCCCAATTTTAATGGTTTTTGCGCCACGTTCAGGCGCAGCACTAATTCAGTGATCAACCACTGCCCCGGCGCTTGAGATTTAAAATAACTGTCGCGATAAGCAAAGCCACATTCTGCAGCAGTAAATTGTTTTTCTTCAGCGGTAACAAGGTTAATGGCAGTGAGCCCAACCAATACATCGGCAAGCTCAACCCCATAAGCACCTATATTTTGTACTGGCGCAGCACCACAATGGCCGGGGATCAGCGAGAGGTTTTCTAGCCCCTGCCACCCCTGTGCCAAGCTCCAAGCCACCACTTGATCCCACACCTCACCAGCGGCTACCGCCACTTCCACATGGGTATTATCCTCGCGCAGCACTTGACGACCCTTAAATTGAGGGTGCAACACTAGCCCAGGCAATTCAGGTGCCAACACCACATTACTGCCCCCACCGAGCACTGTAATAGGCATTTGCGCAGCATATTGCGTAATGAGTGCTATGGCTTCAGCAGGAGTGTCAGGTGCGGCGAAATACTGCGCTTGGCTGTGCAAGCGCAGGGTGTTATAGGTGGTGAGATCTTGGCGTTGGATAATCAAGAGAGATGGTTTTCCTTAATGTGGTTAAGCAAGCCTTGGCTCGCTTCTTCCACCATATTGAGCACCAAGGTGAAGCCCTCGGGGCCACCATAATAAGGATCAGGCACTTCCTCTTGGCTTTCTTCTGGCGCAAAAGCCAAAAACAAACCTAAGTGGCCTTGATAATCGGCTGGTTGCATGGCTTTAAGGTTTTTTAAGTTCTCATTATCCATGGCTATCACATAATCAAACGCGGCAAAATCAGCTGCACTCACTTGGCGCGCGCGCAAAGGAGTTAAGTCATAATCACGCTTGGCGGCTTCATCAATGGTGCGAGGGTCAGGGGCTTTACCAATATGCCAATCGCCCGTGCCAGCGCTATCAATATGTATGCGCTGGCTTAAGCCTGCTGCTTCCACTTGATGACGAAACACCCCTTCAGCCGTGGGTGAACGGCATATATTGCCCAAGCAAACAAACAGCACCTTAATACTCATTGTGTTTCTCCTAATAATTCACGAATGGCTGCCAAATCCTTTGGCGTATCCACACCTGCTGGCACCTTGGCACAAGCAGGCGCGATATGAATGGCGGCACCATAATACAAAGCGCGCAATTGTTCTAATGCTTCGGCGGCCTCAAGGGGCACCTGTGGCCAAGTCACATAACTGTTTAATAGCGCCACACGGTAGCCATAAATGCCAATATGCCGCCAATACTGCTCTTTGGGCGCAGCGCCTACGGTGGGTGCTTGCGCTTGAAATTCATCACGCTGCCAAGGAATGGGAGCGCGGCTAAAATACAAAGCGCGGCCATTTTCAGCAAACACAGCTTTTACCGCATTGGGATCCCACACTTGCGCCCAATCGGTGATAGCTTCACACAAGGTGGCCATTTCGAACTGCGGCTGTTCAAGCAAATTCGCCGCCACTTGATCCACCACCTGCGGTGGGATCAAGGGCTCATCGCCTTGTACATTCACCACCACATCCTGTTCTTTTAATCCCAGGAGTGCTGCTACCTCTTGCAAACGATCTGTGCCTGTGGGGTGGTCATTACGGGTTAAAATTGCTTGGCCACCGTGGGCCTCCACAGCCGCTTTAATGCGCTCATCATCCGTGGCCACCCACACCGCTTGCGCTTGGCTTTGTAAACAACGCTCATACACATGCACCACCATGGGTTTGCCTGCTATAGGGGCTAAGGGCTTGCCAGGCAAACGGCTACTACCATAACGCGCGGGAATAATAACGGTGTAACTCACGTTGAACTTTCCTTTAATAACTGATTAAAAACCGCATCAAAAAACGTTTCAGGCAACTTGGCTTTAATAGAAAACACCCATGCCTGCTGACCCACCAAATGCGCTGCTTTCACAGCATCCTTGTCGGTCATCACAATGGGGTGCGCTGGTGCAAAACTAAGATCTGCTTTGGTATAAGGATGATGGTCTGCAAAAGCATGGGGGCTAATGGCCAGACCCAGAGCTTGTAGGCTGGTAAAAAAACGCTCTGGGTGTCCAATACCCGCCACAGCATGCACCCTAGGATGCTTGGCGACAAAACTCTCTGGGCTTAAGCGCACTCCCGTGCTGGGCTGCCAAAAATCCCCCGCTTCAAGCACCATAGTAATGGCTTTGGGCAAACTTGTTTCACTGACCCCATTTACCACTACCCAATCCACCTCATTTAGGCGCTGAGCCGGCTCGCGCAGGGGCCCTGCGGGCAAACAACGGCCATTACCCAACCAACGCTTAGCATCTAATACGATAATTTCAGCGCTACGTGGCAAAGCATAATGCTGCAAACCGTCATCACTGATAACCACATCTGGGCTAGACGCTAAGGCAGCGCGTAAAGCGGCATCTCGCTCAGGAGCAATAAACACCGGCATTTGTGTTTTTTGTGCCAGCATCAAAGGTTCATCACCCGCCACGGAGGCCGTTTGTTCAGGGGTTACCCGCCAAGGGAAATGAGGGGGATTAGCGCCGTAGCCACGAGAAATAATCGCCACTGTTAGCCCGCGGTGAGCGGCCTGTGCACACAACGCCTCTACCAAAGGCGTTTTGCCTGTGCCTCCTACGGTGATATTACCCACCACTAAGACCGGCACGGGAGGTACTAAGGCTTGTTCACGAAATCGCAGTAAACGTTGGCGCGCTACCCTTGCCACTAAGGCGCTTAAAGGTAGCAACCACAACAAACGTTTACCTGTGCCATACCACCCTTGTTCCACCCAAGTGGCTAGCCTTTGCTTCATATTACGACTCTTCAAAGTTCATTTGATGAAGCTGATAATACACCCCTTTTTGCTCAATTAAGCTGTCATTGGTGCCACGCTCAATGATTTGGCCATTGTCGAGCACCAAGATTTTATCTGCATTTTCAATGGTACTTAAACGGTGAGCAATCACTAAGGTGGTACGGCCCTCCATCACTCGTTCTAGGGCTTTTTGAATATAGTGTTCTGACTCATTATCTAACGCCGAGGTGGCTTCATCCAAAATCAAGATGGGGGCATCTTTGAGCAAGGCACGAGCAATGGCCAAACGCTGGCGTTGCCCGCCCGAAAGCTGGGTTCCATCTTCGCCGATCTCGGTATCTAGTCCATGTTCTAACGCTTGAATAAATTCCCACGCATAGGCATCTTTTGCTGCTTGAACAATAGCCTCATCGGACACATCACGCAGTTCGCCATAGGCAATGTTATTGCGCACCGTGTCGTTAAATAACACAACGTTTTGCGTCACCATGGCAATATTACTGCGCAAATCTTGCAAACGATAATGTTGAAGAGGTTGACCATCAAGGTTAATAACACCTTCGGCCACATCATAAAAACGTGGGATAAGCGCCGCTATAGTACTTTTGCCCGCCCCCGAACGCCCCACAAGCGCCACAGTTTCGCCTGGTTTAGCCGTAAAAGACACGTCTCGCAGCGCTGTGCCACGCTCATCGCCGGTATAGCTAAAACTTACATTTTCAAACGCCAAATCTCCTTGGCTTCTGGCAAGTTCTAAAGTGCCTGTATCCCGCTCAGTGTCATAATCCATCAATTCAAAAATGGACGCAGCGCCGGTAATACCACGCTGGATTTTCACGTTAACGTCGGTGAGTTGCTTAATGGGCTTTTGGATCAGCGCCACGGCAGTGATAAAGGCAAGAAAGTTGCCCAAACTCAGGTCTTCGCCCATCAAGCGAATATACAAAAAGGTAATAATCCCCACACCGATGGAAATCACCATATGCACAGATACCGTGCCAATGATTTTACTCACTTCAAGCTTGACTTGTTGGCTACGAAATTTGTTACTGGCCTGCTCAAACCGCGTGCTTTCTTGCTTTTGACCAGAAAAAATTTTAACCGCTTGATGGCCTTCAATGGCTTCAGCTAAGTATTGGGTAATATTGCCCATGCTGTCCTGAATGTTTTGGCTAATACGGCGGAAACGCTTGCTCATTAAATTTACCACGAGGCCTATCACAGGACCCACGGTGAACAAAATAAGGGTGAGTTTCCAGTTGGTATAAAACAAATACCCAAGCAAACCAATAGCAGTCAGGCCTTCACGCAAAATAACCGTGACTGCATCTGTGCCTGCTGCGGTGACTTGTTGCGCGTCATAAATCAACTTACTCATGATGCGCCCTGAAGAGCTCTGTTGATAGTGTTTAGTGGGTAAGCGCAACACGTGATCAAAGCTTTCGCGCCGCAGCTCAAAGACGATGCGCTGCCCTACCCAAGTAATACTATAACCCCCTATAAACTGGCCAATGCCCTGAATAAACGCGATCACCAAAGGCGCCAAACACACCACAGCTATCATTTTCGGGGTGGGATTTTCGATGGTGCTGGTGATTACCTGCATCATTTCCGCAATCACAGGGTTCATGGCGGAGTAAATCAGATAGCCAAATAAGCTCAACAATAGCAGCACCCAATGGCGACGCGTATAAGTGAGCAGGCGTTTATAAATTTCCCACGGATTTTCCACTGTGGTGGTGTTTGAAGAAGACATGTAAAAGGATTACTCCTGACCGGGTTCGCGGGTGGTGATACTTAAATTAACATAGCCAAGTTGCCCTGCTACATCCATTAAAGTCACCACAGCTTGGTGGCGAGCATTAGCATCGGCAGTGATTACAAGACTGTATTCGCTCGATTTTGTTAAACCAGATAGCACTGTTCGGAGGGTTTGGGCATCGCTTTTCACTAAACGTTCTCCATTAACCACATAATCGCCCTCCGCTCCTATAACAACCTCCACGGGTGCCACCTGCTCTTCTGCCACTAACCCATCAGCCTCTGGCAGGGTAATGGCCAAGCGAGTTTCCTTAGTAAAAGTAGTGGAGACCATAAAGAAAATTAACAACAAAAACACCACATCTATCAGTGGTGTTAAGTTAATTTCAATATCTTCGGTGCGTGCTCGACGGAAATTCACAGCTAGACCACCTCACTCTTATTCTCAACCTCAGTAAGCCAGTTCAACAGATCAGCTGCTTGGGTTTCCATGCTAACCGCAATTTCATCAACGCGGCGCAATAACATACGGTGGAAAAACATAGCGGGGATTGCAACACATAAGCCTGCCGCTGTGGTAATTAATGCCTTAGAAATACCACCGGCCAACAGTGAAGTCTCGCCACTGCCATGGAGCATCAATGCAGTAAAGACTTCAATCATACCTACGACTGTACCCAATAGGCCTAGTAAGGGGCTAATAGCAGCAATGGTGCCTAGGGTGCTTAAAAAGCGCTCCATGTCATGGACTTCTTGGCTCGCCACTTCTTCCATAGCTGCACGGATATCGGCCCTCGGCTTGCCTACCTGCTTTAAGCCCGCCGCCAAAATACGCCCCA
>Ga0079226_10000400_pt1 | contig 29852 bp, 25 predicted proteins | sample Poulit2014_FD_76345 | JGI IMG/M metagenome (GOLD analysis project Ga0079226, IMG submission 76345) | Agricultural soil microbial communities from Georgia to study Nitrogen management - Poultry litter 2014 | ecosystem: Environmental > Terrestrial > Soil > Agricultural land | place: USA: Georgia...
AAAACAGAAGCATCCAATCCAACTTTGGCTAACACCGCATCAGCATCTATATTTGCTGCCTGCATGCCTTCATAGGCCATGCGTAATAGCACACCAGAGTCTGTGAGTTCAGCCATGCTTTTTCACCTTTATGTTATTTGTTGTATGTACGCAGATTAGCACGCGTTGGTTTGTATACCTTAAAAAGTATTAAACGGCCGTCAATTTGTCGAACAATAAATCAATGCGTTTTATTATTCACTATTAACTCTACTTTCGATACGTTCCGCTTGCTTTGGGAGCGCTTCATCATACAACAGCGCTTTGCGCATAAAATGCTCTTGTTGCTTCAGCATCAACAATAAGGATTGTCTCATTTGCTCCCCTTGCTGCTGCTGTTCGAGCTTTAGCATAGCATAGTCCGTTGTTAGCCAAACACCCGCTCCTAATGCCGCGCACCCTAAGGCACCCACACCCGTTGGTGAGCACAGTAAAGCGCTTCCTCCAACTCTAGTTACTAATCCTTTTAACAACTGAGAAGGTAACTGCTTGCTTCCAGCGCGCTTTAGCAACACACGCGCACCTACACCAGAAGCAACCCCAGCACCAAATGCAAAACCACTTATTTGTTGTCTTACCGCAAACTGTTGCTGAGCAATCTCAAGCCTTGGCCGCCAAGAACTAGGTGCTACCGTGGCAGCCATAGCTGGCGGGCTCATATAATCTTCCAGTGGCTTGCCCAGCCATTGGGTCAATTCTTTATGCCATTGCCCCAGAGCCTCCATTAACCATTCATCCTCTAGCGACTGGGTGCGCGCATGCAGAGCTTCAAACCACGCTTCATTTTGTAGCTCTGGCATTAAGCGCTGCCAAACAGCCACTGCTTGAGTATCTTCTTGGGCTGCACCCACTAAATAAGCCCCTGCCAATAGCATGCGCTGATACTCTGCCCCCAAGCTATAATAATGCTCCACAAGCGCGGGGACCCGCCGCCTCGCATCGGCAAACAACTGCGTCACTTCTTGTTCTATTAACGTGTTCGTTTTTTGTATCAAGGTTTGCTGCTGAGAACGCCAAAACGTTTGTAGTTTCTGCTCAAGCAAAGAGGCTTGCTGGCGCGTCATCACATAATACTGGCCATTCACTAATAACAAACGGGGTTGGTGATACTGTGCGTGCATCACCGTAGCTGCGGCAACCGAAACAACTAGCAACATTACGCTAAACGCTAAACGGCTAGCAGGCTGTTGAAGCACCACTCGCGGCGCTGGAAGAAACGCCAATTGCCCCATCACCTTTAGCCACAAACCGCACCACAAAACGTCAGGCAAATGCAGCAATAGCCGCCAAAAAGAAAGCATGCCTTCGTTAGCCCACAAGGTGCCTAACTGGCCACCTAAAGCCCAACGCAACGCTGCTTTTAAACTCACCCATTGATAAAGCTCAAATAACCAAGAACTCGCCATCCATTGCGTGCGGCTATGCTGGAAAAACTCATCAAGCAAATTGGCATATTGACTAGCATCAGTGAAGTACACGGCTAAGGCAAGATAAGTAACAACCCCAAAAGCAGTTAACACCCACCAAGTCGTGCGCCATGCCAACAACGGCAACAGCAAAGGGGTAACATGAGCAGATAACATCCCACGCCAAACGTTAAACACCACAGGAGCAAACAGCGTCAAACCCAACAGCCATAACCATTGCCACCACTCTGTGAACAAAAAAGGGCCTATCAATAGCAAAGGCACCATAATTACAGCTTTGCTTAATTGCCAGAGCCACATGGCTACCCCCCCGCCCAAATAAGCTAGCCATCGGCTGTGAGGATGCCAATAGGCATTCAGCCACACACGCCGCTTTAGCCGCTGCTGCCGCCAACCTCCCCATACCAAAAAATAGCCCCACACTACGCCCAAGCAGAGCCACGCCCAGTTATTCCAAACAGCGCCATAACGGTAACTTACCCCATAAACTCCCAGCATACTTAACGCTAGCAACACAAAAAGATACCATCGTGACAGCAAGCACTCTCGTGCTAACTCACTAACGCAGCTAAGCTCTACTTGCACATTTGATTGGCTCGTTTGCCTTGGCGGCGCGGCCAATTTATGTCTACCTCTAGCCATTTATACTGACGCCTGTTTTCGCCCAATTTCATCCAAAGGATCTGATCATGACCAACTCAGAAGTGCGCACACTAAAACAAGCTCCTTCCATGTTACCCATGTTTGCTAAGGCACTGATTCGTGCCAACGTAAAGCCCGGAGCAAATCCTGTATTACCCAACATTACAGTGCGCCTCACGGATGTTGTACTTGATAGCAAGCATTTAGCCGCTTATCGCCGCGTGTGTGGTTTTTCGTCAGATGGTTTTTTGCCTGTTACCTATCCACATATGCATGCCCACCCTTTGTTTATGGCGCTGCTGTTAGATAAAGATTTTCCTTTTGCCGTTTTAGGCCTAGTGCACGTGCGCAATATCATTACTCAGCATCGCCCAATCAAAGAGCGTGAGCAATTAGATATTGAATGCCGTTTGGGTGAACTAAAACAACTTGCCAAAGGTTATGAGTTTTCCGTGATCACCACAGTGACCACAGGCGGCGAACTGGTCTGGGAAAGTGAATCAATTATGTTCCGACGCGGCGGCGGCACTGGCGAAGCCACCGAACGTACACCACGCACAGCCAGCCCCATCCCTTCTACGTATGAAACTTGGTATGTAAAAGAAGATCTTGGCCGCCGCTATGGTGCTATTTCTGGTGACAGAAACCCCATTCACCTGTACGCCTTTACCGCTAAAATGTTTGGTTTTAAGCGCCAAATTGCCCATGGCATGTGGTCCAAAGCGCGTTGTTTAGCGTCGCTTCAACATCAACTACCCTCACAACCTTTTACTGTGGATGTGAGCTTTAAGCTACCCATGTTCATCCCTGCTAAGGTTCTTTTTGCACCCGTTAAAACAGCGCAAGGCCATCAGTTCCGTCTTTTGGCTAAAGATGGTGTAAAGCCACACCTCGAAGGCGCGGTAACCTTGGCGGACGCGGAATAACACTAGCCATAGCCTAACGCTTAAAGCCTCAAAACTGAGGCTTTTTTATCGCTGACTATAAGCTGGTACACACAGGGCAGTGCTGCTCTTTTTTAACGGTGAGTTGGCGCCATGACAGGCGCAACGCATCAAGCACATACACTTGATTGATCCGATGGATATCTTGCAGCCATTGTAGCGCCAGCAAGGCCTGCTGAGTGCCCATCATTCCCACCACAGGCCCCAAAATACCCGCCTCGTGGCAATGGGTGTCGGGCATTTCTCCGTCACCATACAAACATACGGCGCATGCCTGCTCTGCCCTAGTAAAATCGTAAAGCGCCACCTGCCCTTGGTACCGGATGGCTGCACCTGAAACAAGAGGAATAGCGCGCGCTTGGCACACCCGGTTAAGAGCGCTTCTGATACTAAAATTATCTGTGCAATCAAGCACCATGTGAACAGACGCATCCAAATAGCTGTTTAACCAAGCCTCGTCGATACGCAACGGCAGAGCCTCTACCTCTACTCCACCATTAAGTTGCTGCAGTTGCTGTTTCAATGCCACAACTTTTAATAAACCTACATCACTTTCACGGTACGCTATTTGGCGGTGCAAGTTGCTCAGCTCTACCACGTCATCATCGATTAACGTGAGCTTGCCGATACCTGCCCCAGCTAAGTACAACGCCGCCGGACACCCAAGCCCACCCGCACCAACAATCAGTACATGCGCATTCTTGGCTCTGCTCTGTCCTTCTAAATCCCACTGCCCCAGGAATATTTGACGGCTATAACGCAGCAGTTCCTCATCATTCAAAGGCATAGCCGTAGGTGATTCTGTCTCTTGCGCCATAATCTTGCTCCGTTTGCACACGCTGCCAACCTGCGGCAAGCATCAACTCCCGAACCTGCTGCCCCTGATCATAGCCATGCTCTAACATCAAAAGACCGCCTTCATACAAGTATTCTTGAGCCGTGTTGACCAAATAAATAATATCCGCCAACCCCTTTTCTTCAGCCACTAAAGCAGAATTAGGCTCAAACCTCACATCGCCTTGAGCGAGATGCTCATCATGAGGATCAATGTAAGGAGGGTTGCTAACGATCAAATGAAATCGTTGTGTAATCTGGCTAAACCACTGAGACAGCAACAAAGAACAATTATCAGCGCCAAGCCGTTGCTTGTTTTGCTCTGCTACCACCAACGCATCGGCACTATTATCCACTGCGGTAATGTGCCAATGTGGGCGCTCCTTCGATAAGCTCAACGCTATTGCGCCCGAACCAGTACCCAAATCAAGCACTTGTTGAGTGTGAGTAGGCGCCAAAACCAGTGCGCGTTCCACCAACAGCTCTGTATCTGGGCGTGGTATTAGTGTGGCGGGAGAAACGTAAAAAGGATAACCATAAAATTCTTGTTCACCCAAAATATAAGCCATGGGCTCACCTTGCAAACGGCGCTGCAACAAGGCGTTTGCTTGGCTCTGCTGTTCAGCACTCAGTTCTTTTTCAGGCCAAGTGAATAAATAGCTAGTGGGTTTAGTGAAGACATAAGCCAATAGTAGGCGCGCCTCTAAGGCTGCACTCTCGGAGCCAACACCATCAAGCTGCTGTTGGCTCCATTGTAACCACTGTGCCAGTGTCACTTAGCTGTCGCTCATGGCCGCTAGCTGTTCTGCCTGATGCTCTGCCTGCAAAGCATCTAGCAGCTCGCTCATATCGCCTTCCATTATCTCGGCAAGCTTATACAACGTTAAGTTAATGCGGTGATCCGTTAGACGCCCCTGGGGGTAATTATAGGTACGGATACGCTCACTGCGATCTCCTGAACCGACTAAGGATTTACGAGTGGCCGCCAGCTCTTGCTGCTGTTGTTGTTGAATAGAATCCAACAAACGGGAGCGCAGTAGCACCATTGCTTTGGCACGGTTACTGTGTTGGCTACGCTCCTCTTGGCATTCCACTACCAGCCCTGTGGGCAAGTGAGTAATACGCACAGCGGAATCAGTAACGTTCACGTGCTGCCCACCAGCGCCCGACGCACGGAAAGTATCAATGCGTAAATCTTCGGTGCGAATTTCCACCTCTTCCACTTCTTCTGCTTCCGCCATAATCGCCACTGTGCAAGCAGACGTGTGGACACGGCCTTGAGATTCTGTGGCCGGTACACGCTGCACGCGATGGGCACCAGACTCAAACTTTAACCGCGAGTAAACACCATCACCAATGATGCGACAGATCACCTCTTTATACCCGCCGTGCTCGCCTTCATTGCTGCTTACCATCTCAATACGCCAGCCTTGAGTATCCGCGTAGCGGCTATACATACGGAATAAATCCCCCGCAAAAATAGCGGCTTCATCGCCGCCTGTACCGGCACGAACTTCTAAGAAAACGTTACTTTTATCCCGTGGGTCGCGGGGCAACATTAACCGTTGCAGCTCATCCTCTAACTCCACCAAACGCAGGGTAATGGCCTCTCGTTCTTCTTGCCCCATGGCCTTCATATCTGGATCTGAATCCGCCATCATGGCCTCGGCAGCAGAGAGATTGTCTTGCTCCGCCAGCCACTGATTAAAGCAATTCACCACATCGCCCAGTTCTGCATACTCTTGAGAGAACTCGCGGAAACGCTTTTGATCATTAATCACATCGGGCTGCGACATTAACGCCGCTAACTCTTCATGGCGATCGCACAGACCTTGTAACTTAATTTGCAAACTTTCTTTCATCAGATCTCGGTACTCTTTGAGGTTGGCGTTAATAATAATTCATCGGCGTGCTGCAGTGCGTTATGACGATTATCCGCCGCAAACTCACGCAACTTAACAGTGGGTTGGTGCATTATCTTGCGCGTTAAACGATGCTCAAAACGCCTTAGTACACTGTGCGGGTCTTCGCCTTTTTGCAATAAAGCTAACGCCTCGTTTAATTCTAATTGGCCAAATTCGGCCACTTGTTGACGGTAGCTTTTGATACTTGGCACCGCTTCACGCTCTCGCATGCGGCGTGCATAACCAGCCACCGCCTTATCAATAATGGCTTCTGCTTCTTTTGCGGCCGCCTCACGCTGACGTACATTTTCTGCAATAGCTTGCTGCAGATCGTCCACAGAATAGAGATACACATCTTGTAGCTTTGCCACCGCTGGTGCCACATCTCGTGGTACTGCAATATCTACCATAAAAATTGGCTTATGCTTACGGCGTTTTAACGCTTGCGCCACCTCTGCTTTTTCAATCACAGTTTTGGGGCTACCGGTGCAAGCAATCACGATATCAGCATCCGCCAATGCGTCAGGCAACGCGTCAAGTCCTATGGCACGGCCAGAGACTGTATGTGCCAACTCCTGTGCTCGCGAGACAGTACGGTTGGCGATGGTGATATCCGTTACACCCTGCTCTACCAAATGCCTTACCACCAGTTGAATCATTTCACCAGCTCCCACAAGGAGCGCACGGCTGTGAGTAAGATCAGCAAAAATATGACGCGCCAGCGATACCGCTGCATAAGCAACCGAAACAGGGTTTTCACCAATGGCGGTATCCGTGCGGATGGCTTTTGCCACCGCAAACACCTGCTGAAATGCTTGTTGCAGCTCCGATCCTAGCGCTTTATTCTCTCGACTCAGGCTATAAGCATCGCGCATTTGCCCTAAAATTTGTGGCTCGCCCAGCACTAAAGAGTTTAAGCCACCCGCCACCCGCATCATATGCCGCAACGCCATGGCACCTTCATAGTGATACAGTGCTTGGGCCACTTGCTCTAGGGGTAACTGGTGCCATTTAGCCAACCAATGCGCCAAGTCAGCACATGCTTCCTCTTCCACCAAACAGTACAACTCCGTTCGGTTGCAAGTGGATAACAACGCCGCTTCTCGCACGCCAGGCTGCTGACGCAACGCCTGCAGTGCTGCCGCTTGCTCTCCTTCAGGAAAACTCAGCAGCTCACGCAGTTCCACTTCCGCGGTGGTATGATTAACGCCTGTTGCCAATAATTTCATCGTGATAGGTTTAACCCCTGCCCTTTAATGCCCACGCATTTTGAGGGAACTTAATCGGTAAAACAATGTTGTGATATAACCACATAGGCATTCGCCTTTGCTTATGCCATGATTTCGCTTTGTATAGCTAACAATGCAATGGACTCTCAATAATGCTCAAGCACACTTTACACGTATGTGTACTGGCCATGTTGTTCGGGTGCGCTAGCACACAGCCCAAGCAACCGGCCACCCAAGAAACCGCTACCACAGGCCCTTCTTATGCCTATGAAGACTCCGCACTAAGCGACTTACTCATTGCCGAAGTTAGCTTACAACGAGAGCTATTTCCGCTAGCGTTAGGCTACTACCAACACCACTCCCAGCACAGCAAAAGCCCAGCCATTCACGAGCAAACTACCTTACTTGCCCTTCATCTCGGTAAAGCCGAAGTCGCCTTGGACGAGGCCAACCAATGGTTGTCACAAGAGCCTAACAATGCCACTGCCCACGAGGCAGCAGCACTTGCATTGATCATGCTTGAGCAAGTGGATCAAGCCACCGAGCATGTGGATTTATTGTTACAGCTAGAGCCCGAGTATGGGCTAACTAATCTACTGACCCATAGCCAAGGCATCGGCGAACACCACACAGCGCTACTGGTAACAGCGCTTGCTTCTCTGGCTGAAAAACATCCACAGCAAGGCACGTTATGGTACGCCAAAGCGCTGACGCAACAAGACGATCAACAATTAAAACCCGCGCTTCGCTCACTCAATAAAGCGCTAAAGATCACCCCCGAACATGTAGAGGCACAGTTACTCAAAAGCCGATTGCTGTTTGATACCCACCGCACTGGTGCTGCATTACGCTATAGCCGCAAACAAACACAACTGCACCCCGCTGAGCTACGCTTTCAAGCACAATATATCCGTCTACTCATTGAGGCCCACAAAGAAAAGCGTGCTCAATACGCTTTTGCAGAGCTCGCTATCCAGCATCCCGATGAACAAGAGCTACGCTTAGCCTTGGCGGTTTTCGCCATGGAGCAAGGTTTGTCTAATACTGCTAGCCAAGCTTTAGAGCAGCTACTAATAGAAGGTTATCGTCAAGATGATATCCGCCTATACTTAGGCCACAACGCTGAGCAAGCACAGGATTATGAAACCGCTTTGTTTTATTACCAAAAAACACAGTCAAGGGAAGCAAACTTAAAAGCAGGCTTCCAAGCGGCGCGATTATACCACCTTCAAAAAAATTACGAAGCTAGCAAAAAAATCTTTCAACAATTGCGCCAAGAACACCCAGAGCAAGCCCTTGACCTTTATTTAGCGGAAGCCGATTTATGGCGTCCAGACTCACCTAAGGCCACCCTAGCCATTCTCACTATTGCACGTGAGCACTACCCTGAAAATCAAGATCTGCTCTATTTTCATGCGCTAATGGCAGAGCAAAACGATGATATTCCTCAAGCAGAAAGTGATTTACGACTTATTTTGCAGCACGACCCGTTAAACGCAGCGGCACTCAATGCACTAGGCTATATTTTGACCGATCGCACCGATCGCCATCAAGAAGCTTACGGCTATATCAAACAAGCCTTACAACTAGACCCCGACAACCCCGCCATTCTCGACTCCAAAGGCTGGGTGCTTTTTAATCTTGGTCGTGCTGAAGAAGCCCTCGAATATTTGCAACGCTCATACCAAGCCATGCAGGACGACGACGTTGCAGCACACTTAATTGAGGCACTGCAAGCACTTGGTCGCGATGCGGAGGCACAAAACATTCAACAGCAACACCCAACACTCAATAGGCAGTAGAGGTTTTTATGCACCGCATTTTTTTAGCCGGTAGCTTCGCGATGTTATTGCTGCTGGCTGGCTGCCAGATGGCTCCCGCTCCCGCCATGCCCGAGCAAGATGTCAACCAACTCACCCACTGGCAAGCCCACGGCCGTTTTGCCTATAAATCAGCCAATGACGGCGGTTCAGCTACGGTGCGTTGGCAACAACAAGACCACAAAGGGCACTTGCGCTTCTCTGGCCCCATGGGCCTAGGCAGCGCAGAGCTCGATTGGGAGCCAGGCGCTGCTGAGCTCACCTCTAGCAAGGGCACCATCAATGCCCCCAGTGCAGAAATATTGGCTTACGAGCTCACGGGCTTGTTATTGCCCGCCGATGCCCTACTCTATTGGCTGCGGGGTTTGCCTTGGCCGCAAGGCCCAGCACAGCTGACCAAAGATGATGCTGGCCGCCTCACCCAACTCACGCAGCTAGACTGGCAGATCAGCTTTGATCGCTGGCAACAGGTGCAAGGTTATTGGCTGCCGCATCGCTTAAAAGCGAAACACAACGAAGATTCATTTACTTTAGTGATTCAGCAGTGGAACCCAGCGCCGTGAAACAACTCATACTTCCCTCCCCCGCCAAGCTGAACTTGTTCTTGCATATCACTGGGCAATTACCCAACGGCTACCACACACTGCAGACGCTATTTACCTTTTTGGACCACAGCGACACCCTCACGCTTACGCCTATAAACACTCCCGACATTACACTTGAAGCACCTGCAGCCTTAGGGAAAATAGAAGACAACTTGATCTATCGTGCCGCCAAACTCCTACAACAGACCACGCGTTGCAACAAAGGCGCACATATCCGTGTTGATAAGCGTATTCCTGCTGGTGCCGGTTTAGGCGGCGGATCAAGCAATGCCGCCACCACCTTACTTGGGCTCAATCAGCTATGGGGTACTCGTCTAAATATTGATGAGCTCAAAACTCTAGGATTAACACTCGGTGCCGATGTCCCTATCTTCATTCACGGCCAAACCGCCTTTGCCGAAGGCGTAGGCGAAGCGCTAATCAGCACAAATATTGAACAAAAACACTACATAATAGTGGTGCCTGGTGTTTTTGTGAGCACTCAAACCGTTTTTCAACATCCGGGCTTGACAAGGAACTCACCTATAATTAAATTAGCGCCACTTCTTCAGGGGCACCAACAAATTTCCCTTAAGAATGATTGCCAAGCCGTGGTAACCGAATGTTACCCTGTTATCCAAGAGGCGTTGGATTGGCTGGCAATAAGATTTGGCACTAGCCAAATGAGTGGTACAGGCTCAGCAGTATTTGCACCGGTTGCCTCTTTAGAAAAAGGTGCTAGAATGCTCGCGCAGTTACCCGATGGTTGGTCAGGTTTCGTCGCAACGAGCTGTAATATATCGCCATTACACGATGCATTACAGCAACAATAAAGCGACAAAGGTTAGTGTTGGGGTATAGCCAAGTTGGTAAGGCAGCGGGTTTTGATCCCGTTATTCCCAGGTTCGAGTCCTGGTACCCCAGCCATCTTTTCATCGTATCTTCCGTAACCCGTCAAAATCCCTCAGGGGGAACCCGTGTCCAAACTCGTTGTCTTTACCGGAAACGCTAACCCGGAACTGGCTCAAGCTATGGTACGCCAGTTAAACATTCCCCTTGGTGCAGCAGCTGTAGGCACCTTTAGAGACGGTGAAGTCTCCGTGGAAATTCATGAAAACGTCCGCGGTAAAGACGTCTTTATTGTGCAGTCTACCTGCCGTCCCACCAATGATAACCTTATGGAAGTCTTGGTCATGGCAGACGCTATCCGCCGCTCCTCTGCTAGCCGAATCACTGCTGTAATTCCTTACTTTGGCTACGCACGTCAAGATCGTCGTGTACGCTCAGCTCGTGTTCCTATCACTGCCAAAGTGGTTGCAGGCATGATTACCGCCGCTGGCATCGACCGCGTGGTAACCGTGGATTTACACGCTGACCAGATTCAGGGATTTTTTGATATTCCCGTGGATAACGTATACGCCACCCCTTTGTTTGTGGCGGACATTGAGCGCAAGGGCTACCACGACCCCATGGTGGTTTCCCCTGACGTTGGCGGCGTAGTAAGAGCACGCGCGTTAGCCAAGCAGCTTAATGACACGGACTTAGCCATTATTGACAAGCGTCGCCCCAAAGCCAACGAATCACAAGTCATGCACATTATCGGTGAAGTCAAAGACCGCACCTGCATCCTTGTTGACGACATGGTGGATACTGCCGGCACTCTCTGCCAAGCAGCTGACGCACTAAAAGAGCGTGGCGCCAGCCAAGTAGTGGCATATTGCACCCACCCTGTGCTTTCTGGCCCTGCCATCGACAATATTTGCAATTCATCCCTCGATGAGATTGTGGTAACAGACACGATTCCTTTGTCTAATGCCGCACGTAATTGCGATAAAATTCGCTCATTATCCTTGGCTCCCATGTTGGCGGAAACCATTCGCCGAGTGAATAACGAAGAATCGCTCTCGGCTATGTTCGATCGCTTAGAACTCGTTTAGCACCAAGATCATCTTATTCAAGCCAGCGCCGTAAAGCGCTGGCTTTTTGCTGCAATCCATATGATAATGCAGCCCCAATTTTTCATTAACTTCTTGCACGCTCTGGTCGCAGGAGCCGCAAGACCTAAAAGGAGACTAACTCATGAGCAATGAGTTAACACTTGAAGCACAAAGCCGTTCCGATGTAGGGAAAGGTGCGAGCCGCCGCCTACGTCGTGAGGGCGCACGCGTTCCCGCTATCATTTACGGCGCAGGTAAAGATGCCCAACAGATTAGTGTAGAACTACGCCACATTGTAAAAGCACTTGAAAATGAAGGCTTTTACAACCAGATCATTGATCTAGTTGTAGATGGCAAGGCTGAGGATGTTATTCTGCGCGCCTTACAACGCCACCCCTCCAAGGGTGTTCCTATGCACGCTGACTTCATGCGCGTAGATGCCACACAAGCATTAACCCTTACTATCGGTATCACTTTGGTTAACGAAGAAGAGTGTGAAGGCGTACGTTTAGAGAACGGCCTCTTAACACGTAACCTTACCGATATCGAAATCAGCTGCTTACCCAAGAACATTCCAGAAACACTAGAGCTAGATGTTGCCAACCTCAAAGTTGGCGAATCGCTCCATCTTTCTGATATTGCTCTACCTGAAGGCGTTGAAATCCCTGTTCTACAACACGGTGAAGAATACGATCAGCCAGTAGTTTCTGTGATCGAGCAGCGTGAAGAAGAACCAGAAGAAGATGTGGCAGCTGAAGAAGAAGCCACAGAAAGCGCTGAAGAAGAAAGCAGCGACGAGGAATAAGGCACTAGCATTGTGACAACTCCTATTTCCATGATTGTTGGCTTGGCAAATCCAGGCCAACAGTATGAACAGACCCGTCACAATGCGGGCGCTTGGTACCTAAACGCCTTGGCACAAAGCCAGGGCGTTACCCTTTCTGAAGAACGAAAATATTTTGGCTACACGGGTCAATTTAATCACAACGGGCGCACCATTCGCCTGCTAATACCTACCACTTATATGAATAAAAGTGGGCAGTCTACTCAGGCGTTAGCCAACTTCTTTCGCATCCCTGTAGAAGAAATTCTTGTGGCCCATGATGAGCTTGACTTACCGCCTGGCGTGATTCGCTTAAAAACAGGTGGCGGCCATGGAGGCCACAATGGCTTGCGCGATATTATTAGCCAACACGGCAACCAAAAAGGCTTTGCGCGCCTGCGCGTTGGCATTGGCCACCCGGGCAATGCAGCCTTGGTAACTCCTCATGTGCTCGGCAAACCCAGCGCCCACGACAGAGAACTTGTGGATAGAGCCATTGACGAAGCCCTGAGACACACCAAAGATATTTTGGACGGCAACTTTAGCCGCGCCATGACGGAACTCAATAGCTTCCGCGCTTAATTTGTATTGATTCACTAATTCCATAGGAGACGAAGCATGGGCTTCAAGTGCGGTATTGTTGGTTTACCCAATGTGGGCAAATCCACGTTGTTTAATGCTTTAACCAAAGCCGGTATCGATGCAGCAAACTTCCCTTTTTGCACCATTGAACCCAACACAGGCGTGGTTCCCGTACCCGACCCACGCTTGGATGCTTTAGCTGAAATTGTAAAGCCCGAGCGCACCTTGCCTGCCACCATGGAATTTGTGGATATTGCAGGGCTAGTTGAAGGCGCTTCTAAGGGCGAAGGTCTGGGCAACCAATTTTTAGCTAATATTCGTGAAACCGATGCCATTGCCCATGTGGTGCGTTGCTTTGATGATGACAACATAGTGCACGTTTCGGGCAAAGTATCGCCCTTAGACGATATCGCGGTCATTAACACCGAACTTGCCCTCGCCGATTTAGAATCCGTGGAACGCGCCATGCAACGTGCACAGCGCGCTGCCAAAGGCCAAGACAAAGAAGCCATCGCTCTAGTTAAGGTCTTTGAAAAACTGTTACCTGTGCTCAACGAAGGAGAAGCCGCGCGCACAGTGGCTTTAGATAATGATGAGCGCAAACTGTTGCGCTCTTATAATCTGCTGACGCTAAAGCCCACCATGTATATCGCCAACGTGGCTGAAGATGGCTTTGAGGACAACGCGCTGTTCAACCAAGTGGCGGAGCATGCAGCTAACGAAGGCGCTGAAATTGTAGCCATTTGTGCACAAATTGAATCCGAGATTGCCGAACTCGACGAAGAAGAAAAAGTGGAATTCTTAGCTGACTTAGGCATGGAAGAACCTGGACTCAACCGCGTGATACGCGCAGGCTACGAGCTCCTGGGGCTACAAACCTACTTCACTGCGGGCGTTAAAGAAGTTCGTGCCTGGACCGTACCCGTGGGCGCCACGGCACCACAAGCAGCGGGAGTCATTCACACGGATTTTGAAAAAGGCTTTATTCGCGCTGAAGTCACTGCTTACGATGACTTTATCGCCCACAAAGGCGAACAAGGCGCGAAAGATGCGGGTAAGTGGCGTCTTGAAGGCAAAGACTATGTGGTCGTTGATGGCGATGTGATCCACTTCCGCTTTAACGTATAACTCCCACCTGCCGAGCCCTGCATGGGCTCGGTAATTACGGCAAACGCCAATCGATGGCTTCTTTTCCGTGCGCTGCCAAATACGTATTAATTTGAGAAAATGGCCGCGTACCAAAAAAACCGCGGTGAGCTGATAAAGGCGAGGGATGAGGCGCTGCAATTACCTTATGCTGGCTTAAATCAATATGCTTAGCCTTTTGCTGAGCATACGCCCCCCACAACACAAACACCAATCCCTGCTTTTCTTGTGCTAAATAAGCAATCACATTATCAGTGAACACTTCCCACCCTTGCCTAGCATGGCTACCTGCTTGCTTGGCTTCTACGGTGAGCACTGCATTGAGGAGCAGCACGCCCTGTTTGGCCCAAGGTGTTAAATCCCCTGAACTTGGCATTGGGATACCCAAATCAGAACTTAATTCTTTATAAATATTACGCAGGCTCGGTGGCAGGGGTACACTTTGCGGCACAGAAAAGCTTAAGCCATGGGCTTGGCCTGCTCCGTGGTAAGGGTCTTGCCCCAAAATCACCACCTTCACATCAGCAAAAGGGGTTTGCACAAAGGCGTTAAACCATGCCTCTTTAGGAGGGAATATTGCAACACTCTCTGCTTCTCTAGCCGCTACAAAGCGAATTAGCTGCTGGAAATACGGTTGCTGTTGTTCTAAATCAAATAACTGCTGCCACTCCGCTGCCAAGTGCTGTGGTAACTGAATACTCACGAGCCTAATACCAACCGCAGCAAATATTGCGCCCTTTGAAACAAACCGCCCTCGCCAAATGCGTTGGCATTTAATAGTAATTCCTGCTCCCAAGCTAATACCTGGTTAAAAATAAGTTCTGCTGCAAGATGCGGTGTGGCAGCACCTAGGCGCTCACAAGCATGGTGCAACACTTTAATTTGCTCTTGGCGATAGTGGATTGCCAAACGGCGGAGACCATCCTCAATCATGGCTTCTTGATAAAACGCTTGCTCGGCTAAATTATGATCGCGCCTTTCATCCGCCCCTTGCTCAATATAAGCACTGATTGCACCCGCCAACACATCAATCAATTGTTGGCGGCCTTCTGCGCTTTCCGTATCGGGGACTGCTTCCATTAACTTAAGCGCTTCCCTTTGAAAGGGCTTAACCACTTCGTCCATGGCACGCTCAGCAAACAAGGTAAAGCTGTCGGCGATGAGCTCATGAATATCTTTGAAGTAGTAAGTGGTCGCTGATAAAGGCACGTCGGCTTCTTTCGCCACAGCACGGTGACGCACGCTACGAATACCATCGCTAATAATAATACGCAGCGCTGCTTCCAATATGGCTTTACGGCGCTGCTCACTGCCTTCTCTACGCGCTTGTCGTCCTTGATACTTAATGGTACCTGTCACAATTATTCTCCCTAGGCCCAGTTAGACTGCATCCCCGCCCCACTGGGGCTCATAGAATAATGGCACCACGCTCATGCGCAGTGCCAACGTGGGTTAAGCTTGCGGCCTCATGTGTGGAAAGAGAATCACATCTCGAATAGAAGGTGAATCAGTAAAAAGCATGGCTAAGCGATCAATACCAATACCTTCACCTGCTGTGGGAGGCATACCGTACTCTAGCGCCGTTATATAATCTTCATCATAAAACATGGCTTCTATGTCGCCTGCTTCTTTTTCTGCCACTTGCTGACGGAACCGCTCTGCCTGATCCTCTGCATCGTTAAGTTCAGCAAAACCATTAGCAATTTCACGCCCGCCAATAAAGAGCTCAAAGCGATCCGTCACAAAAGGATCATCATCGTTACGGCGCGCCAAAGGCGACACTTCCGTGGGGTAAGCAGTAATAAAGGTAGGCTGCAGCAACTTGTGCTCCACGGTTTCTTCAAAAATTTCTGTTTGGATGCGCCCTAGGCCATCAGCGGCACGCAAGGTAATGCCAAGCTTTTCAGCAATGGCTTTTGCTTGCTCAATATCACTTAGAGCTTCAGCGGTGATGTGTGGATTGTGGTGCAAAATAGATTCAAATACCGTCATACGCACAAACGGTTTGCCAAAATCAAAAGTTTGCCCTTGGTATTCAATTTCTGCACTGCCAAGGATTTGCTCCGCTAACGAACGCAGCATATCTTCAGTTAAATCCATTAGCTCATGGTGATCCGCATAGGCTTGGTAGAATTCCACCATAGTGAATTCAGGATTGTGGCGCGTTGAAAGCCCTTCATTACGGAAGTTACGGTTAATTTCAAACACACGCTCAAGCCCACCCACCATTAAGCGCTTTAGATACAATTCTGGGGCAATGCGCAAGTACATATCTAAATCTAAGGCATTGTGATGGGTGACAAAGGGGCGCGCGGTGGCACCGCCTGGGATCACCTGCAGCATGGGGGTTTCAGCCTCATAAAAACCACGCTCCACTAAGTATTGTCGGATTCCTTGAATGAGCTTGGTGCGTATCTGAAAGGTCTTACGCGTGTTCTCATTCATAATGAGATCCACATAACGTTGGCGGTAGCGTTGTTCTGTATCAGTTAAGCCGTGGTGCTTCTCCGGCAAAGGACGCAACGATTTGGTGAGCAACACATACTCATCCATCATCACATACAAATCCCCTTTACCCGATTTACACAGCTTGCCTTTAACCCCCACAATGTCGCCAATATCCCAATGCTTGGTCTCTTTTTGCACCTCTTTAGTGGCATAAATTTGGATGCGCCCAGTCACATCCTGCAGCACTTTAAAGGATTTTCGATCGAGCATTAAACGGCCAGCTACCGCCACTTCTACGTTAAGCTCTTCAAGGGCTTCACGCGCATACTCACCATACTTAGTTTGCAATTCCTGCGCTTTTGTATCGGGGCGGAAGTGATTAGGAAATGCATTGCCAGTTTCACGAATGGCGGCAAGTTTTTCACGGCGCTCAGCAATTAAGCGGTTTTCTTCTTGGGTGACGTTTTGCTCGTCGGACATAACAATACCTTAACAATAAAAAGCCGTTACACACGGCACAATTACAGGGCTGCTTTCAATGAAGCTTCAATGAAGGGGTCCAGATCCCCATCAAGCACGGCTTGAGTGTTACGGTTTTCCACTCCCGTACGCAGATCTTTAATACGTGCATCATCAAGCACATAGGAGCGAATCTGACTTCCCCAACCAATATCAGACTTGGTGCTCTCTAGCTGCTGCTGCGCTGCACGGCGACGCTGCATCTCTAGCTCGTACACCTTGGCTTGGAGCATTTTCCAAGCTTGGTCGCGGTTTTGGTGTTGGGAACGGTTGTTCTGACATTGCGTTACTACAGTGTGCTCTTCACCACCTTCATCCGTGAAAATGTAGGTTAGCCGCACGGCCGAATCGGTACGGTTAACGTGCTGCCCTCCCGCACCCGAAGCACGATAGGTATCAGTGCGCACCTGGCTAGGGTCAATATCAATCTGCACATTGTCGTCAATTTCAGGTGATAAAAACACAGAGGTAAAAGAGGTATGGCGGCGGCCACCTGAATCAAAAGGCGACTTGCGTACCAAACGGTGCACTCCAGTTTCCGTGCGCAACCAACCAAAGGCATAATCGCCCTTGATATGCACAGTGGCGCTTTTGATGCCTGCCACATCACCCCCCGATACTTCAATCAGTTCGGCGGTAAATCCTTTGCTTTCGGCCCAACGTAAATACATACGCAATAACATTTCGGCCCAATCTTGGGCTTCGGTTCCACCGGAACCCGCTTGGATATCCAAATACGCATTATTGGCATCCATTTCGCCAGAGAACATACGACGAAATTCTAAATCGGCCACTTGTCTCTCTAGCGCACCTAATTCATCAGCCAGATCACCCAACAAGCTTTCTTCTTGCTCTTCTAACGCAAGGGCGAGTAGCGCTTGGCTATCTTCGATGCCTTGATCAAGCGCCTGCAGTGTACTAACAACAGCATCGAGTTGTGACCGCTCACGCCCTAATGACTGAGCGCGCTCAGGGTCTTCCCATACGCTAGGATCCTCAAGCTCACGCTCAACTTCTGTCAAACGTTCACATTTCAACTCATAGTCAAAGATACCCCCTAAGCGCTTCGGTGCGCGCCTCAAGGTCTGCTAGCTGTGTTCTTAATGGGTTTACTTCCATTCTTAATTCCTAAGAAATGATAACGCCGCCCTAGTGCCAACCAAGGCAGCAACAAAATTACTCTGTGAGCTCATACACATGGTAGGCTTCAGGTGCTAATACATCCAAGGCCGTACCCATATAAGCCGCATGGTCTGGCACCCCATCGCCAGTGCGAAACACCCGAAAATTACGTTCCACCACATTGCTTTCAATCACACTGTCTGCGGGCACTTCCACCCACACATGGATCTTTCTTTCCTGCTGGATATATTCTACTTCGCGCACTATACCCTCAGGCGAAAATTTAAGCTTTTGTACTTCACTTTCCACCGTTAAACGATGTTTATGTATTGTTTTCATCGGGGTTCTCCCTAACTAAAAAACCATGCCTTTTGGGCATAAGAGTAAATTGGCAATGCTACCCACATTCATGGGGCTTGTCATACTTACACTGAAACGCCATGAGGTAAATAGGGTTTTAGGTTAACAATTTACCGAGGCTGTAAATACTCAAACAATAACTGCACACTGCGTCGGTTTTGCCATTCATTTACCTCTAAACGGTAAACACCGTAAACGCGGTCAAAGCCACCCGCCAAATAGGCTTCAGGGGGATTAAAACAAATAGCGTCCACAACGCCATTGCGGTGCGGTAATCCTAACGTCAATTTTAAATGTTTTTCTCCCACTACTCGATGGCTCAACACCTCAAATTCCCCCTCAAAGGTGGGCACATCAAACCCTGTCCCCCATGGAAAGGCAAAACGTAATTCCTCGGCCACTGCTAAGTTAATGTCGCTTTCTTCAAGCTCACCATCTGTTTCTAATACAGGCTGAAATAATGCTGCTGTGGCCACTTCATCAACCGCTGTTTCCACAGCTTGGCGAAAAACAGGTAATGATTCATGGCGCAAGGTCAGCCCCGCCGCCATTGCGTGCCCACCAAAGGCCTGCAACAAATCAGGGTGCAAGGCAGCCACTCGCTCAAGCACATCTTTTAAATGTAAACCTTTAATCGACCGCCCCGACCCTTTAACAAAGCCTGCTTGCTGAGCCGGTGCAAAAGCAAAGACAGGCCGATGAATGGCTTCACGCACGCGAGCTGCCACAATCCCCACCACCCCTTCATGCCAATGGGGCGCAAACAAACAAGGCAAACGATGCTGTTGCCAACGTTCCGCCTGTGCCAAGGCCTCATCGCGCATTCCTTGCTCAATATGACGCCGCTGACGATTAATAGCATCGAGCGCCTCAGCATCCTGACGCGCCTGCGTGGCGTCATCAGTGAGCAAGCAGCGTATCCCTTGTGCCATATCACTTAAGCGCCCTGCTGCATTCAAGCGCGGCCCTAACACAAAACCAAAATCTTGAGCGCAAAGGTTATGCGCTTCACGCCCCGCCACAGCAAGCAAGGCATGAATACCGGACAAGGTTTGGCCACTACGAATGCGCCGCAAACCTTGCTCCACCAAAATCCGATTAGTGCGATCAAGACGCACCACATCCGCCACCGTGCCCACGGCCACCAAATCTAACCACTGGCTAATATTGACCGCCCCGCCCTTATGGCCCTGCTCGCGTAAGGCGCGGCGCAAGGCCGCAAGTAAGTAAAACACTACGCCCACACCCGCTAAATGCTGGCCTTCGGCAGCAGGTGTTAAACGCGGATTAACCAAAGCATCAGCAGCGGGTAACTGCGCCCCTGGTAAATGATGATCTGTCACCAACACTTTTATACCGCGGGCATGAGCTTGCGCCACCCCTTCTATGCTCGCGATACCGTTATCCACGGTAATGATCAGATCCACTTGGCCTTGCTCACAGACAGCATCCACAATGGCAGGCGACAAACCGTAGCCATAAACAAACCGATCCGGCACAAAATAATCCACTTGACCAAAACCAAAGGCTGTTAATGCACGGCACAATAATGCCGTCGCAGTGGCACCATCGGCATCGTAATCCCCTACCACCATAATGGCTGCATCTTGCTGCAAAGCGTCGAGCAATAAATTCACCGCCTTAGTTTCATCAGGCAGCACAATGGCAGGCAAATCCGCCAAGGACAAAGAAAGCGCTTCGGCGCTATTGACCCCACGCGCAGCCACAAGACGACGCAGCAGAGGCGATAAGTGAGGTGCGGTAGGCACTTCGCCAACTAGATTGCGGCGGCGAATCGCTAACTCAGGAAGCATATATTTTCTGCCTTATCCTTAATGTTCTTATGTGCCAAGCAATAAGTGATGAAGCAAGCCCGCACCACGAGTGCTAAACTAATGCTTTTACTATTACTTAGAGCCTGTATGTCACAACTTATTTTACGCAATATTCGCTTAAGCTTTGGTGCCGCCCCTTTATTAAACGACGTCAACCTCATTGTGGAAAAAGGTGAACGCTTATGCCTTGTAGGGCGCAACGGTGCGGGTAAATCTACCCTAATGAAAGTGATTGCAGGCGACATTGTACCCGATGAAGGCCACCTTGAGCACAGCCCCGGATTAACGATTGCCCGCTTAGTACAAGAGGTACCAGAAGACGCTCAAGGCAGCATCTATGAGGTAGTAGCACAAGGCTTAGGCCAACAGGGCAAATTATTAGCTGATTATCAGCGGCTAAGCGTGCAGCTCGCCCAAGATCCTAGCTTAATGGATGAGTTCGAGCGTTTACAGATAGAAATTGATGCCCTTGGCGCCTGGGATCTCTCCCAACAAGTAGAAGCCACCCTCTCGCGCTTGACCCTAGATGGTGAACAAGAGTTTGCGGGCCTTTCAGGCGGAATGAAACGCCGCGTGCTACTGGCGCAATCCTTGGTGCAGAACCCCGATATTTTGTTACTCGACGAGCCAACCAACCATTTAGATGTGGAAGCCATTGAATGGCTTGAAACATTTTTATTAGGCTATTCTGCCACGCTCATTTTTATTACTCACGACCGTGCTTTTATTCGTCGCTTAGCAACCCGCATCATTGAGCTTGACCGAGGTCAGCTCACCAGTTGGCCTGGCAATTATGAACAATACCTCACTGGCAAAGCCCATGCGTTAGAAGTGGAAGAAAAAGCACAAGCGGAGTTTGATAAAAAGCTCTCTCAGGAAGAAGCTTGGATCCGCCAAGGCATTAAAGCCCGCCGTACTCGCAACGAAGGCCGTGTGCGCGCCTTAAAAGCCCTGCGCCATGAGCACGCACAACGCCGCCAGCGCCAAGGCCAAGTGGCCATGAATGTGCAAGAAGCCAACAACTCAGGCCGCTTAGTGCTTGAGGCTGAAAATATTAGCCAACAATATGCCTCTCAACCTCTATTTGACGCATTTTCCTTCACTCTATGGCGCGGCGATAAAGTGGGTATTATTGGCCCTAACGGCTGCGGAAAATCCACCTTGCTTAATACCTTACTCGGCAAATTAGCACCCACCCAAGGCAGCGTCCGCTTAGGCACTAATTTAAAAATCGCTTATTTTGATCAGCTACGCGACACCTTAGATGAAGAAAAAACGGTGATTGATAATGTGGCCGAAGGTAGCGATATGCTCACCATTAACGGCAAACCAAAGCATGCCATTGGGTATCTACAGGATTTTTTATTTGAACCCAGCCGCGCCCGCCAGCCAGTAAAATCACTTTCTGGCGGCGAGCGTAACCGCTTGCTCCTCGCCAAGCTTTTTACTAAGCCGTTTAACTTGCTCGTGCTAGATGAGCCCACCAACGACCTCGACGCGGACACCCTAGATTTACTTGAAGAGCAACTGCTGCAATACGAAGGCACCTTGCTACTAGTGAGCCACGATCGTGAGTTTATCGACAATGTGGTCACAAGCACCTTGGTGTTTGAACCATGGGGCTTAAGTCATTATGTGGGTGGCTACCAGGATTGGCTTGCCCAACGCCCCGCACCGCAAAGCGAAGCCCCTAAGCCCGCCTCCAAGCCCCAAGCACCTCCAAAAGAAGCCAGTAAAAAAGCACGACTAACCTATGGCGAGCGTTTAGAGTTAGAACGCTTACCCGAAGAAATGGAATCCCTTGAGGCCAAGATTGCAACACTAGAAAAGGAAATGGCGGAGCCTGGTTTTTATGAGCAAGAGCACGCAGCTATCACCCAAGCCACGGAACAGCTCGCCCGCCTTCAAGCCGACTTAGACGCTAGGTTTGAGCGCTGGGCCGCATTAGAAGAGCAGCAGGAATAAACAACGCTTCTCATTTTGCAACCACATTAGTATCTTAGGAATGCTGTTTCCATCACTTACTAGAACGCTAGGCAGTACAAAGGAGCGCCATGACTGTTATTCCACCAAGGTTTCCGCTGAATGTTTACGATGAGCTGCTGTTCCATCTCGATCAGCCGAGCTCACCGTTAGTGCAACACATGGAAGTGCGACTCACACCGCAACTCAGTGCCGATCAGTTGCAGGCTGCTATCATGGCGGCCGTCCAAGAGCACCCTATTATGCAAGTGGCTATGGCAGCCTATAGCCCCACCGATAGCCAGTTTTTTTGGCAATACAACGAACCGTTACAGGAAGCACCTTTAACCATCAAAACCGCAGACAACGAGGATGACATCACACGCCTGCGCGATGAATTTTACAGCGGAGCTATTAGCCTAGTCGAAGCCCCGCCCTTTCGCTGCTTGCTTATACAAGTGGGCGAAGATGAAAGCATTTTAATGTTGAAAGTCAGCAGCGTAGCCTCAGATAGTGTGGGACTAAAGTTATTTTTGTATGGCATCCTCACCCACTACAACAACCCGCAGGCGCCACGCTCGGTAAAAAACTTTTTAACTATCCGCAATCAGCACCATAATCTCAGCGAGCAAAGCGATGGTTTAAAAGCCATTGGTAAGTTACTCGAAGCCCTTAGCGCCACCCTCAAACCTGCCACGCGCATCGCCGCCACAGGCCAAGAAGGCAATACGGGTGTTGGTATAGCGCCCATTGTTTTTAATGCCGCACAAACCAAGGCCCTTAATGTACAAGCTGCTACCTGTACGGGGTTGTCCAGCCAAGTGCTCGCAGCACTGCATCTTGCTGTGGAAAAATGGAACCAAGCGCACCAGCAAAAAACGGGTTACATTAGCTTTATTCATCCCGTTAATATCCGCCAAGAGCCTTGGCAAGAAAGTATCGCCAGCAATCTTTCTGTTTGGGTCAACATCAGCAGCCAAACCAAAGACAGACACAATGCCGCTGAATTACTTGCGCTTATGCAGCAGCAAACCGAGCAGCTACTCGACGAGAGCGTGCTGCATTTGCTTGTGGATTTGGCCCAAGAAGTTCGCCGCCTACCCGCTTGGATGCGTCAAATTGTACCTGGTTTATTGCCCCTCACTGGCGGACGCTTAAGCAGCACTGCTGTGGTTGGCACACTAGAGCCCTTGGCGCGCTTACGCTCTGAGCACCTTAACGTTAAGGAGTGGCTCTTTTCCCCGCCTTGCAAAATGCCCACGGGGGTTTCTCTTGGGGCCATGGTCTACGATCATCGTTTGCATCTGGCCTTACGCTATCATCAACAACAATTCACACAAGAAGACGCTTGGGCCTTTGCTGAAATGCTGCTTGATGCACTGCCTCACACGGCTTAAATAGTTGCTGCTAGCTTTTCTAAGTTAGCAGCAACAGCAAAGCTAACACCCACCAAGTAAACATTGGCCAATGTTTCAGTTGCAAAGTAAAGTAGGCAATCGTTATGCTACTAACACTTTTAGAAGCGCCTATTTTTGAACAACAAGACTTTTGTAAATCGCTTTTTTGCCACAGGAACCTCTATCCATGTCCTTTGACTACCTCATCATTGGTGCAGGCTCAGCCGGATGCGTGCTCGCCAATCGATTATCCGAGAACCCAAATAACAAAGTATGCCTACTAGAAGCGGGCCCTACAGACGATTCACTACTGGTTAAAATACCTGCTGGCATCATTGCACTGATGCGCTCTAACAAGCGCAATTGGCGTTATTACACCACCGAGCAAGAAGCATTAAATAACCGCAAAATTTATATTCCTCGTGGCAAAACCTTAGGCGGTTCTAGCGCCGTTAACGCCATGATCTATACACGCGGACACCAATGGGATTATGACCACTGGGAAAGCTTAGGTAACAAAGACTGGGGCTGGGATCAAGTGTTACCCATTTTTAAGCGCAGCCAAAATCAAGAGCGCGGCGGGGATGATTACCATGGCGTTGGCGGGCCTTTAAATGTGGCTGACTTGCGCTACCGCCACCCAGTCAGTGAAGCGTTTGTGCAGGCCTGTGTAGATGGTGGCCTGCCTTATTCCGAGGATTTTAATGGTGCCGATCAAGAGGGCGTAGGCATATACCAAGTCACGCAAAAAGGCGGAGAACGCTTTGGTGTGGCCCGCGCTTATTTACACGATGCGTTAGCGCGCCCCAACCTTACCGTGATTACCGAAGCGCGCGTACAGCGCTTGTTACTCGACGGTAAAACTGTGCTCGGCGCCGAATATTTACATAAGGGCAAGCTGCACACTGTGCATGCTGGTGAAACCTTACTATCTGGCGGCGCTATTAACTCACCACAAGTGTTACTGCTATCAGGTATTGGCCCCAAAGCTGAGCTTGATAAACATGGCATTACTCAACGCCACGACCTCCCTGGTGTGGGCGAAAACCTACAAGAACACCCCGATGTGTTGCTAGTGCACAAGTCGCGCCAAAAGGGCTCGTTAAATTTATCGCCCGCAGCCTTGCCCACACAACTCAAAGCCTTGTATCAGTTCTTTGCCAACCGAACAGGCGCTCTCACCTCTAACGCGGCAGAAGCTGGCGGCTTTATTAAGTCACGCCCAGAAGAAAGCATCCCAGACTTACAGTTACATCTCACTGCAGCACTATTAGATAACCATGGATTAAATCTTCCCTTTGCCATGGGTTGGGGCTTTTCTACCCATGTGTGCGTCTTAAGACCCAAAAGCCGAGGTCGCATCGGTCTTAATAGTGCCAACCCAAACGATGATGCCCTTATTGATCCGCGCTTGTTAAGCCACCCTGAAGATATGGAAACCATGCTCAGAGGGGTAAAGCTAATGCGCAAAGTGCTATTAGAATCAGAATCCCTTGCCCCTATGCTTGGCAAAGAAATATTTCCTGGGCCTAGGGCGCAAAGCGATGAAGAGCTCTTGGCGTTTTTACGTGAAAAAGCCGACAATATTTACCATCCCGTGGGCAGTTGCAAAATGGGAATTGATGACATGGCAGTGGTAGAGCCCCAAGGGCTTAAGGTATATGGCCTGCAAGGTTTGCGGGTGATTGATGCTTCTATCATGCCCACCCTCATTGGTGGCAATACCAATGCTCCCACCGTTATGATCGCCGAAAAAGCCGCAGACGCTATTTTAGCTGGCCATTAATGCAAGCTCGCCCCAGCAATAGCGCTGGGGCGGCATCTCCGTGACGCAATTCTTTAACGCAATACCACAAAGAAAGAACCGTTTTCACGCACAATGCGCAACATCAATGTGCGAGTCTCTTTTCCAATGGCTGCTTTTAGGCTTGCCATGTCCTCTACGTCTTGGCGATTCGCGTTAACGATCACATCCTTTTCTCGCAAACCGGCGCGCCACGCAGGGCTACCACGCTGCACCTCTTGCAACATCACGCCAGCCTCGGCGTAGCCCACTTCTTCAGGCTCCAACTCCACCAAGCTAGCACCAGATAAATGGGGACTCACATCGCTGCCATCCTCTTTGGATGCAGAAGAAGCAACAATTACCGCCTCTAGGGTGCGCTTTTTGCCCGCTCGCAGTACGTCGATAACTACCTTTTCTCCCGCTGTGGATAACCCCACGCGGTTACGCAAATCAGAAGCTCTTAATACGGGCTTACCATCCACAGAAAGCACCACGTCTCCTGCGTTAATGCCTGCTTTTTCTGCTGCGCTATTTTTAATCACTTGGCTCACTACAACACCGCGCTTATGTTCCAACGAAAAAGCTTCCGCAAGTTCCGCGGTGACGTCTTGCACTTTGACCCCCAGCACGCCTCGGCGCACTTCGCCATAATCAATCAATTGCTGCATCACCAATGACACCATTTCTGTGGGAATAGCAAAACCAATACCCACATTGCCACCCGCTGGCGCAATAATGGCGGTATTAATGCCAACCAACTCACCGTTTAAATTCACCAAGGCGCCACCCGAGTTACCCGGATTAATAGAAGCGTCAGTTTGAATATAGTTTTCAAAACCATTCAAGCGCAGGCCCGTACGCCCCAATGCAGAAACAATACCCGACGTCACCGTTTGGCCTAGCCCAAAGGGGTTTCCAATGGCCACCACAAAATCACCCACCTTAAGTTCAGTGGAATCAGCAATGGTAATATCCACTAAGTTTTTACTCGGCACCTTAAGCACAGCTAAGTCCACTTGTTCGTCGGTACCCACCACCTCGGCCTCTAACGTGGTGCCATCCACCAGCACCACCTCTACCTGGTCGGCCTGCTTTACCACATGGGCATTAGTGAGCACATATCCTCGTTTGGCATCGACTATAACGCCGGAACCCGCGCTGCGAGTGCGTCTTTCCTGCTGGCCATAATCTTTGGGCAAATTAAAAAAGTGACGAAAAAAAGGATCTTCCATCAAAGGGTTATTATGCGTACGAACGCGTCCATAGGTAGCAATATTCACCACTGCGGGGGATACATTTTCAAGCATGGGAGCCAAAGAAGGCAGCTCTGTGCCATCGCCTAAACTTTGTGGCAGTGCTGCTTGCGCTCCCTGCCAAGCGAGCAACAGCCCTAAGCAATACCAAAAGAAAGAGAAACGTGCTTTCACTTGATTACCTCTTTTCTTATCACACGACATCATCTGACCAAGACCTATTCGCTTGGTTCCACCGCGCCCGCTGCAAACAAGCGCACTGTATTTAAATATTCAAGCTCAGAAAGATCGGGCCAAGTGACTGCTTTCACTGTGCCTAATCTCTGATAGCCTTTAGGGTTTAGATTAGGCACACGGGAATCTGCTAATAACACCCTATCTGCACCGCGGAACAACTCTAGCAGCGGCATATTGTCTGGATCATAAAGAATGTCTGCAGCAGTAATAACATCCGCTTGCTCAATACACTCAGCCAAGCTTGAGGCTAACGTTATCTCCACCCCATTAAGCTCAGCATTTAACTGGGCAACACTCAACGCATTGAGATCAATGTCACAAGCAATGGCACGTTTAGCCCCTGCCTTAGCAGCCGCAATCGCCACCACACCTGAACCCGACCCCACATCCACCACGGTTTTGCCGCGCACCAGATCCGGATTTTCTAGCAACCACCAAGCTAGCCCCTGCCCCGACGCCCAACAAAACGTCCAATAAGGTGGGTCAGCCATTAACGCATTGATCACAGGCGCCTCGATTTGCTCCCGTGGCCACACATCTTCCAGCAAAAACAAACGAAGACTTGGCACCAATGGCAACGCTGTCGGCACCAAATTGGCTTTAGGTAACAAGCTGCGTAGTGTATTGTGCAAATCATCGAGGGTTAGTAAACCTTGCACTCTCGTACCTCTCTTTCTATGCTTTGAGTATATTTTTCGAACAACAAAAAAATAGCAGTATAACAAAACATTACCTAAACCCGCTGATAAGAGAATAATTATAATGCGCCCGCACTATTACCTATCAATACTTCTGTTCATCGCCCTTAGCTGGGCCATGCCTGCCTCTGCAAATAATGCGGTGGACGAAAGGTTTCTTAATACCTTTATTAAGATTTATAAAAATGACCCTGAAGCACTGCAGCGCTTCCAAGCCCAACTTATAAACGCTCGCCCTGAAGATATGGATAAGGTAGTACATGGGCTAGAAACCAACACCTACACTTATCTCGCGCCTGTGATTATCCCCGCCGCTAATATTCCACAAGCCCAAGGATTAGCTAACGGCCAGCTCACCTTAATGGCCATCAAAGATGGCAAACTAAAAGAGATTCCTTTTCAAATCGATGAATACGACAACACTGGCCTGATTTGGGTTAACGACATAAGCAAAAATGACCCAGAGGGTAAGCCAGGTACCTTTGATGGTTTTGACGAACTTATTTTTATGTACCGCGACGCAGGGCTTGAGCCGCTTACCCACAGCAGCCAGCCAAACATCATCACCGAGCTCGTTCTCACAGATAACCAAAACCAAACTCGATACGCGTACTTGGTTAACCAAGCCCCCACTAAAACATTTAATCCTTATATCAACGTTGATTTAGACCAAGGCCAGGTGCGCAGTACTGTATTTGAGCTGGATTTCAATCCCAAAAACCTACTGGATGTGAAAACCATGGTGTCGAAGGTTGGCCCAGAAGCTGGACAAAACCTACTCGGCGATTTAAACATCAAGTTAAGCACAGGTATCCTTAGCCGCAATCTGCGTTTCAGCCTAGAAGTTCCTAATAATATTCGCGCGCTTCCCTTGGGTGTAAAGGATGGCCCTGTACGTTCCACCGTATTAATTCGCGCGCGTGTCTGGTACATGGGCATGCCCACCTTGCTGACTCATCCCTTACAAGTGCAATTTTACGAGCAAGCCACCAATATTCCTGTGCCTTTCGACATTAGCAGCATTAGCACCCTGCGCCATTTTGTCGGCATGCTTAAAGAGCCCAAACTGGATATTTCTCTACAACTAAAACACACCGAAAACGCCAATATTACCTTCGCCAACTTGTTTGAAAAACATCAAGATTTTGCCCAGGTGGATGGCAAAACCACTTCATTTGAACAGCTTCTCAATGCGCAACGTATGCCAGGCGATTGGGTATCCGTAGATTCCAACAAAGGTTGGGGGTTCTTGTTCAGCCACGGTATCCCCGTAACAGAAGATGGCCTATTTGACCAATACCTCGACGGCACAGACATTAATATGGTTTATAAAGAGCCACGCATTGATGGCTCCCCTGTGTTGGAGCTTGGCTTTCAAGGTAAAAATCTGCCGATGACAGTATTTGAGTTATTAAAGGCTGCTCCCACATTGCCCAAACGCATTACAGAATTAGGCGATGCTTTCTTGTTTTATGAAGAACAGGGGCGCAATGGCAAGCTCCAAAAATATGATGAAATAGTACACAACACGCTGAAAGACTTTGCTCAAAACAATGAGCAGGTAACCGAGGCGTTTATTACCGATATGAGCCGTATGCAATATGTAGGCATGAAAAAAGAGCAATTGAATGCCCTTATTCGCGCTGGCTTAAAAGACACTTTGGCCATTCCCGAACCTGTAGATCATGGTAAAGTGCTCACCGCTTTAGTGGCTGAAGCTAAAAACCAAGGGGTGGATTGGGCAGATTTACGTTTTGCTAACATCCCCATTACACTTTGGTTTCCTCACAAGCTCGGCACTGAACCCGACAAATTTCACCAACAACAGGCGCAAGGTATCGCTGTGAGTTTACAGCCTTGGCAACCCAGCGAAACCGCCGCCAACCCATAAGGATTCATTATGTCAGCAGCACAAGCCCCCCTTTCAGGTATCAGAGTCATTGAAATGGGGCAGCTGCTGGCAGGCCCGTTTACAGGCACCTTGCTGGCTTATTTTGGTGCCGAAGTCATTAAAATTGAGCCGCCCAGCGGCGATCCAATTCGCCAATGGCGCGCCCTCGATGAAGACGGCACCTCCTATTGGTGGCGCAGCTTGGGCCGCAACAAAAAATGCATTAGTTTAAACCTACGCGAGCCCCAAGGCCGAAAGCTGGCTCAACAACTGATTAACTCAAGCCAAGTACTGATTGAAAACTTCCGCCCTGGCACCATGGAAAAGTGGGGCTTAGGTCCGCAGGAGTTTACTCAGAGCAACCCTGAACTTGTGTACGCTCGCATTTCGGGTTACGGCCAAACAGGCCCTTATGCTCATAAACCCGGTTATG
>Ga0079226_10000401_pt1 | contig 29816 bp, 25 predicted proteins | sample Poulit2014_FD_76345 | JGI IMG/M metagenome (GOLD analysis project Ga0079226, IMG submission 76345) | Agricultural soil microbial communities from Georgia to study Nitrogen management - Poultry litter 2014 | ecosystem: Environmental > Terrestrial > Soil > Agricultural land | place: USA: Georgia...
CGGCATGTATGTGCAGGCGAATAAGGCGGTTGTCGGCCGTAACGCCTTCCAGCATGAAGCAGGGATTCATCAGGATGGCGTCTTAAAAAATAAAGAAACCTATGAAATTATGACACCTGAAATGGTAGGCGTCAAAGCCAATACCTTGTTCCTGGGAAAACACTCCGGACGACATGCTTTCAAGGACCGGGTAAGCGAGCTTGGTGTTGACCTTTCGGATGAGAAGTTGAAAGAGGCATTCGGGATGTTCAAACAGCTGACAGACCGTAAAAAAGAAGTGACGGATGATGATCTTTATACGATTTTGATGGAGATTCAGACCGACACGTCTGCGGTTAACAAATATCAGCTGGAAATGTTCCAGGTGCAGTACGGGACGTCGAATATCCCGACAGCAACAGTCTCCTTGACAACACCGGATGGTAAGACTGTTCAGACAGCCTGCACGGGTCAGGGAAGCGTTGAGGCATTATACAAAACATTGGACACATTGATTAAAGAAGAACTGCAATTAACCGACTATCAGCTTAATTCTGTCGGCCGTGGCAAGGATGCGCTCGCTGAATCCCACGTCCAGCTGATTGTCAATGACGAAACAATGAATGGAAGAGGTACCGCACAGGATGTTCTGCAAGCTTCGGTCAATGCATTTTTAAATGCCGTTAACCGCTATATTGTGCATCAGTATACGTCAAAAGAAGAACAGGTGGTTAAATAAGGTTATCAAATTAAACATGGTATGAAGGATGTCCCGGACTTGATTGAAGTGGAGACGCGAGCCTGCGGAAAACGCCGTGCGAAAACATCCACTGAATAGGCTGCAAGTTGCGAGGGGGATATGTTTCTTCGGAATAGCTTGCAATGCGGCAAGAACATGCGTCTGGAACTAAAATTAACCATAAAGGTAATCTGAGTCATTAAATAAAGGAGGGGGCGTGAATGAATAAGCACATTATTTTGCTTCCGGGTGATGGTATTGGGAAAGAAATCATGGAATCGGCAAAACAAATCCTGAATGCTGTTGCAGGTGAATTTGGTCATCACTTTACGCTGCACGAGCACTTAATCGGCGGTGCGGCCATCGATCAGAATAATACACCGTTGCCGGAAGCCACCATTGAGGCATGTCAGGAGGCGGATGCCATTTTACTCGGTGCTGTTGGCGGTGAAAAATGGGACGGTTTGCCTGCTGAGAAGCAGCCTGAAAAAGGCTTGCTGGGAATCCGCAAAGAACTTGGGTTGTTCGCTAATTTGCGTCCGATCAAAGGATTTCCTTCATTGCTTTATGCTTCCCCACTGAAAGAGCATATCATTGATGGCAGTGATATTTTAATCATCCGTGAACTGACGGGCGGGCTCTACTTTGGCCAACCGAGCGAACGGCTGGAGAACGGGGATGCTGTTGTCGATACGCTGTATTATCACCGGGATGAAATGGAGAGGATTATTGATAAGGCGTTTCAGAGTGCCCGACTGCGGCATAACCACCTGACATCTGTTGATAAAGCGAATGTTCTGGAGTCAAGCCGGATGTGGCGTGAGATTGTCAGCGAAAAAAGCAGCGAATATCCTGACGTTGTGGTTGAACACGAGTTGGTTGATGCCGCGGCCATGAAACTGATCACACAGCCTGATCAATTTGATGTCATGGTCACGGAGAATATGTTTGGCGATATTTTAAGTGATGAGGCATCCGTTCTGACAGGTTCACTCGGTATGCTGCCATCTGCAAGCGTCCGGTCTGATGGTGTTGGCTTGTATGAACCGGTACACGGCTCTGCACCCGACATTGCCGGGCAGGGAATCGCCAACCCGTTAGGTACAATTCTCTCGGTTGCATTAATGCTGCGTCACTCATTCCAGATGGAAACAGAAGCAGCAGCCGTTGAACGTGCGGTTCGTGAAAGTCTGGAGCAAGGCTATTATACGGCTGATCTTGATATAAAACACGGCCGGCCCGTTAGTACGGAGGAAATGACGACGGCTGTTCTGGATAATTTGTCGGTCAAAAGTGTTTCGGACAGTATCTGTAATATGTATGTCTAAATCAATGGAGGTGACGAAATGGGGAAGCCGGAGACGATTGTTGAAAAGATTTGGAAACAACATTTAGTGCATAGTGAAGCGGATAAACCGGATCTGATGTATATTGATTTGCATCTGGTGCATGAAGTAACGTCCCCGCAGGCGTTTGAAGGTCTTCGCCTGAATAATCGAAAGGTAAGAAGGCCGGATTTGACGTTTGCAACGATGGATCATAACGTCCCAACGAAAAATCGGGATGTCATTGCGGATGAGATTTCCAAAAAGCAAATGGAAACACTGAGAAAAAACTGTAAAGACTTTGGCATTACGCTGGCCGATATGTTTCATCCCGATCAGGGTATTGTCCACGTGATTGGCCCACAGCTTGGACTGACACAGCCGGGCAAAACGATTGTGTGCGGTGACAGTCACACATCCACCCACGGGGCGTTCGGTGCTTTGGCCTTTGGTATCGGAACGAGCGAAGTTGAGCACGTTCTGGCTACCCAGACGATCTGGCAAAAACCACCGAAAACATTGAATGTTCATGTGGAAGGGGACCTTGGAACAGGGGTCACCGCCAAGGATTTAATTTTGGCGATCATTTCCAAATTCGGTGTGCGGTTTGGTACCGGTTATGTGATGGAATATACGGGTGACGCGATCCGGAATCTGTCAATGGAAGGCCGGATGACCGTATGTAATATGTCAATTGAAGCCGGTGCGAGAGCCGGATTGATCAGTCCGGATGAAACGACAGTCGAATTTCTGCGAGGTAAGCCGCATGTACCACAGGGCGACGCATTTGACGCGAAAGCTCGCGAATGGCTGGCTCTGGCAACGGATGAAGGGGCCGAATACGATGATACGGTTACGATCAAGGCTGAAGAAATCGAACCGCAAGTCTCTTGGGGCACAAACCCTGGCATGTGTGTACCGGTCAGTGGCAGCACGCCGGTCGTGAATGAATCCCAAAATCCGGATGACGTAGCACGTGCCCTCGATTATATGGGGCTTGAAGAAAATCAGCCAATCCAGTCGGTTGACATTGATCATGTATTTATCGGGTCCTGCACAAACTCGCGCATTACCGACTTGCGCAAAGCGGCCAGGATTGTTGAAGGGCACCGGGTCAATGAGAATGTCAGGGCGATTGTAGTTCCGGGATCATTTGGTACTAAGGAACAGGCGGAACAAGAAGGCCTGGATAAGATTTTTAAAAAAGCTGGTTTTGAATGGCGTGATGCCGGGTGCAGCATGTGTCTGGCGATGAATGATGATGTGGTTCCGCCGGGCGGTCGCTGTGCATCGACGTCCAACCGGAATTTTGAAGGCAGACAGGGCAATGGTGCACGCACACATTTAGTCAGCCCGGAAATGGCAGCGGCTGCGGCCATTGAAGGTCATTTTGTCGATGTCAGGCAATTTGCTGCAAACGTCTATTCAGCATAGCCGTTTGTCAAAACATTATCGATTTAAGATTGATGATACAGCTGGGAGGTGTCGATTATGGAAGCGATTCGGAAACATGAGGGAGTAGCTGTCCCGTTAAACAGGACGAATGTCGATACAGATCAGATCATCCCGAAGCAATTTTTGAAGCGGATTGAACGGACCGGGTTTGGCCAGTTCCTTTTCTATAACTGGCGTTTTGATGAGAACGGAAACCAGCGTGATGAATTTGTCCTGAATCAGCCGGCTTACCAGGCGGGGTCAATCCTTCTGGCAGGTGAGAACTTTGGCTGTGGTTCATCGAGGGAGCATGCGCCATGGTCGCTTCTGGATTATGGATTCCGAGCGATTATTGCCCCCAGTTTTGCGGATATTTTTTATAACAATGCGATGAAAAACGGAATTATTCCTGCCCCAATAGACGAGGAACAGGTGCAACAGTGGATGAAGCAGGCGGAAGCGACGGAATTAGTGTTAACGATTGATTTGGAAAAACAGATTATTCGTGATCAGGAGCAGGAAGTCTATTTCGATATTCCGGCCTATCACAAGGAAAACTTGTTGCACGGGCTGGATGATATCGCCCTCACACTGCAGCATGAAGAGAAAATTACCGCATTTGAGAGTGCCGGTCAGGCATAGTGAAAAACGACAATATCATTAATTAAAGGAGCGTGAAGGTGTTGGGAATTCGCTAACTGGTGACCTCATTGCCGAAGCACGAAATCGTCTGGCAACAGTGGCTCACCGGACACCAATTGTAAGATCAGCGACAACGGATTCACTGGTCGGTAAACATGTTTATTTTAAAATGGAAAATCAGCAGAAAACAGGCTCATTTAAGTTCAGGGGCGCCAGTTTTAAATTGATGCAGCTGTCAAAAGAACAGCTGAAGAAAGGTGTGATTGCCGCATCAGCCGGCAATCATGCACAAGGGGTGGCCAATGCTGCCGCGAAACTGGATGTCCAGGCAACTATTTTTATGCCGGAAAAGACCCCGAAAGCCAAGGTCGATGCAACACGGGCTTATGGTGCAGAAGTTGTCTTGATCGGGGAATCGTTTCAGGAAGCGTATGAAGCCTCGATGAAACGGCAAATGCGGACAGGAGCGGAATATATCCACCCATTTGACGATTATGATGTCATGGCCGGGCAGGGCACGATTGCGATGGAAGTGATGCAGCAGGAAGACCGGATTGATACGTTTCTGGTGCCTGTCGGGGGCGGTGGGCTGATCAGCGGGATAGCCGCTGCCGTCAAGCATATAAATCCGCATATTAAGGTGATTGGCGTCCAGTCGGCCGGCGCGTCAGCTATGTATCAAAGTTACTATCATAAGCGGGTAAAGTCGCTTGACCGTGTCTCAACGATTGCAGAAGGGATTGCGGTCAAGCAGCCTGGAGAACGGACGTTGCCGCTGATCAATCAATATGTTGATGATATTGTTACGGTCACCGATGAACAGATTGCGTCCGCAATCATTTATATGCTCGAACGGAACAAGACGCTGCTTGAAGGTGCCGGAGCTGCTGCACTCGCTGCATTGTTTGCACATGACATCAACACACAGCACTGTGCCACAATTGTCAGCGGCGGCAATCTCGACATCAGTACACTGCCGATGATCCAGCGGCTTGCGAAAAAACTGCATCAATCAGCGTAAATCCTTTTGGAATCAATAACCTGCACAGACGTTTGTGCAGGTTATTGTATGAAGTAACGTTTAAAATCTATTGCTATAGCGTTTTCACCTCAATCAGCAGCGAATATCGGGTGGACTACAGCGATTCTTTTTCATTCTACAACGTTTTTTAGTTATCCGCAGCGCGAATTGGGGATATTTAACAATTATTCTTTCTGTGGATGATTTTTTTTGCAGCGCCATTTCTGTTATGTCGCTGCCTTAAACGTTTCTGACTTCTTCTAACGTCACAGGAAAACGATATGATGGATAACAATTCCAGATTGCGCCGAGTTCATCTCAATTAAGATGTTTGTAAATCGTCTATAGAATCACATGTAGAGCGATAAGGAAAAATAACGTTACCCCCAGCCGGATATGTATCATGCGTTTCCTGGCAGTGGATCGAAGAAGCCGCATCCAGCCGCTGATGACCATTGCTAACAGCACGGCACCTGCCAACAGACCACACAACAGTTTTATGTTCTGAAGACTGAAGCCAAACTGATTGACTACCAGTACAGCATGAATCATGATCAGGATGAGAGTTGTCGTTCCGATCCAACGGTGATATGGTACGATTTTTTTGGACAGGCTGGCAAGTTTTATTTTTGTCTCTCGGTTTGGTGTGTTGCGGATGGTTGAAAACACCGCATGCCGGGTCCAATTGAACAGAAACAAAAACAGCCCCAGCGCGCCGAACAGTATGTGCACGGGCATGCCGCCGCGTTCAGCGATTTGCCACAGTCCTAATCCCAGCAGGAGCAGATTGAAGTAAAACCATTTGTTCATAGTATCCTCCGATTGATATTGCGCGAATTTTGGCAGATTGATTATATCATATCGATTAAAGTGAAGGATGTGGTAATGATCACAATCCATCTGCTCAAAACCGGAACTCTACGAAGTGGAAGAACAGTTGGTGTCTGAGAACGTAACCCTTATTTCCACGATCATTTTCCAAATAAGATATCCACTAATATAGTTGTTATAAAAGTGATATGACAAAATAAAAATTTTTCAATTTGATGCCCTTTTTGTCGTTTCTTTCGATTATATTTCTGAAACACCTAGTTTGATATTTGGCTTTTCATGAAAGGTCGTATCACCACTTATAAGAGTTTATCGGCAAGAAATCTTCTAAAAACTTCTGTTGCTTGATCCAACTCCTGACCTTTAACAAAAATCAGCTCAAAATTTCGTTGGATTGATGGTATCCCATCGACGGGTACAGTTTTCAATTCTCCTTTTTGTAGTTCCTCTTTGACGGCAAATCGTGGAAGAAAAGATATGCCTAAATTTTTCTTCACCATTTGTTTCGCGCCTTCAATACTATCTATCTCCATAATGATGTTAGGATGAATGTTGGCTTTCTTGACGGCATTGTTGATCAGCATCCAGTCAATTGTCTCCCGTTTGAACAATATTAAGGGTAAGCTTGCAAGTTCTTGAATATTTACATACTGATAAGCGTTCAGTGGATGATGTTGATGGAAAACTAAAACGACATTATCTTCTTCTAGTGGTATGGTTTCTATTCGAGGATGAGAAATAGATCGAACAATCCCGATTAAGACGTCATTATTCAAAACCATATTCAATACCTGGTTTGAATGATCGGCATGAACAACGAGTTTTATATTAGGATAACGCTGGTTAAACTCGCTGACGATTCTAGGAAGAAAATGTTCGGTGCCCGAAAACACAACCGAAATATGAACTTCTCCTTCCACTAATGTACTATTCGTATTCTTAATGGCCACTTTGCCTTTGTGCAGATTATCCAACATATTTTGGGCATAGGGAAGAAACGTTTTTCCTTCCTCACTCAAATAAATGCTTTGACTTGTTCTTTCAAACAATGTACTGTTCAATTCCTTTTCAAGCGCTTTTACTTTAGCACTTATTGACGGCTGGGACGTGTAGAGAAGTTCAGCTGCTTTGCTAAAGCTTCCTGTGAAAGAAATGTAAACAAAGGCTTCAATCTGTTCCAAATTCATAGAATCGAATCCCCTATAATTAATTTCAATGACGGCATAAAATAGTTGAATTGGATTTACCAATTTACCAGTAGTATTATTTTGAATAAAAGGTACTTTTTGATTATTATAACACATTTAGAAAGGGTGCAAAAAAATTGTTTCAATCGTCTCGAGTGAAAACAGCAAATTCAGCACGATTATTTGAAAACGCAAAGGAAGTTATGCCGGGCGGGGTAACAGCGAACATAAAGTTTTTCTCGCCGCATCCATTGTTTATGGATGGTGGTGAAGGAGCCTATTTAAGGGATGTTGATGGTAATGACTATGTTGACTATATGCTATCATACGGAGCTCTTATGCTTGGCCATGGACATCCAGCCATAAAAGAAACACTGTATTCACAGATCGAGAACAGCGGTACATGGTTATTTGGAACGCCACATGAACTTGAGATTCAATTTGCAAATAAAATGAAACAATTTTTTCCGGGTATGGATTTTCTAAGATATACAAACTCAGGGACAGAAGCGACACTATTAGCTTTGCGGCTTGCTGAATCGTATACCGGGAAGCATAAAATAGCTAAATTTGAAGGGCACTATCACGGTGGTTATAATAAGGTTTTACTTAGTCTAGATCCCGATTTGGCTGAAAGAGGGAGTAGTGAAGAACCCAATTCTGTACCCTCTTCAAAGGGAATTAATCGATCACAGGTTCAGGAAACAGTCGTATTGCCATACAATGACAACAATGCGTTTGAAATTTTAAAAAAACACGCGAATGAAATTGGAGCTGTTTTAATAGAACCTGTTCAGGGGGGCTTCATTCCAGCTGGGAGCAGTTTTATGAGTGAGCTTCGCTATTTAACAGAGGAATATAATATTGTTTTAATATTTGATGAGGTGAAGACGGGTTTTCGCATAAATTTGGGAGGTGCCCAATCATATTATGGAATCCAACCTGATTTAACGACATTGGGAAAGGTTATTGGCGGGGGATTTCCACTAGGTGTTGTCGGTGGAAAAAAGGAAATCCTTATGGAAAGTTCGCCAATTAAAGAAGACAGTTCTGAAATACTAAAGCCAAGAGATGTATTATTTCACAGCGGTACCTATAATGGTCATCCCTTAATCCTTGCAGCCGGTCTTAAAACAATCGATATTTTGGAAAATGAATTGGATAATGTCCTGATGAAGACTGATTTGCTGAAATCCGAACTTGAGCTGCTTTTTTCAGAAAAAGGAATACCGATGCAGGCTATCGGTATCGGATCAATATTTAATGTCATTATTTCAGAGGAACGTATTTTGAATTACCGTGATTATTGTGAAGCAAACTTTAAAATGCGAAAAAAAATAGATTATCAGCTGCTTTATAATGGGATATATTCAAAACCATTGAGCCGCTATTCCCTGTCGACACGCCATGGTGAAAAAGAAATTGAACGCACGATCAATGCATACGAAAAAGTACTGACTGGACTGTAGGGAATAAGACTATGACTTTTTGAAAGTTCGGTATTTTTAAATAAAACTGTTGATTAATGAACGTAAGAATGCATATAATGAACTAAAATTGGGCGACGCTCGCTTATATTAATTTAAGAAACTTGTAATTATGATTGAAAGCGTTGTCAAATACACAGGGAGGAGAGGGGATACGGAATGCTAAAGAAACATGTCGTAAGTATTATCTCATTACTGCTTGTGCTGACTTTGACACTCAGTGCGTGTGGCGGTGGTGGGGTAAATGTGGCAATCGGTCCGCCTGCGAGTGAGACGAACTCGGCTTCACAACTAATATTTGATGCTTATGGAATTGGAGAGGATGACTACAGCCCGTTCCAGGAAGGATTTGGTGATGCGGCTGATGGCGTACAGGATGGCAACATCGATGTATCGATTGGAATTTTAGGTATGCCAGCCGGGAGCATTGAAAATTTACAGGCATCTGCTGGCGATGTTAAATTGCTGGAATTGTCGGATGAAGCGATTACACATATTGAAGAAAACAGCGGTTATCAGCAATTCACCGTTCCAGCCGGCACATATGATTTCCAGGATTCGGATGTGAATACGGTCGCAGCACGCGCCATTTTAATGGGCAACACTGATACGATTGATGAAGAATTGGGTTATCAGCTTGCTAGAATCATGATTGAACATGCTGATGAAAACACACATGCACAGTCTGAGCAAATGACAATTGAAAATGCATTAGAAGGATCGGAAGGCTTACCGATTCATCCTGGGGCAAAACGTTACTATGAAGAGCAAGGCGTGACGGTTGACAATGAAGTTGCTGAACTGACAGCAGATGAGTCAGACCGTAAAAGTGAGCTTGTGCTGGGTACGGGAAGCCAGGGCGGCACGTATTACCCGCTCGGTGGTGAAATGGCAAATGTTTGGAACAATCATCTTGACGGTGTGAGTGTTACCAATACTGAAACAGGAGCCTCAGTTGAAAATTTATCCAGTATTCGTGATGGTAATATGGACTTGGGCATGACTGTCAACGTGCCAGCCCTTGATGCCATGAACGGTGAAGGCGACTTTGAAGATTCTCAGGTTGAAAATGGAGCCTTTATCGGCCATATCTATCCGGAAATTGTTCAGATCGTAACACGTGAAGCAACAGACATTGAAAGTTTTGATGACCTGAAATAGTCGTTACATGTTTTCGAAATGGATACAGTGGAGATGGGTTTTCTATAAAACTTTCATCTCCACTTTCAAATCTTCCAATGAAATGGTGATGATATGAGCAGCCAATCAAATACGGATACGCAGAAAGTTTTGGAAAAATATGATAAAGAAAGTCAATCTCGAACGACACTCGGAAAATGGGCATGGGTCGTTATGTTTTTGGGTGTCGCATTAACGCTTTTCCATTTATATACCGGTTATTTCGGCACATTGCCATCTCAGCAGCAGGGGGCTATTCATTTAGGAACGGCACTTGGGATTATTTTCTTGCTTTTCCCGGCGAAAAACGGATTGCAGAAAAAGCAGCAAAAGGTCCCCTGGTATGATGTGGTACTGGCATTTCTTGCGATGTATGTGACATACCATAAAATTTTCTTTTTTGAATCCATTTTACAGAGCAGAATTTCAGGTTACAGCCTCATTGACATTATACTTGCCATTATTGGTGTATTGCTCGTTTTGGAAGCAACACGCAGGACTGTCGGACTTCCGATTGTCATTGTAGCAAGTGTCACGCTGATATATGCCATTTTCGGAAACTTCATCCCGACAGATATATTATCTCATCCGGGCTTTTCCCTGGACGCAGTAGCAACTGACTTATGGTTTCAGGAAAGTGGTGTGTTTGGAACACCTATTCAAATCTCCTCGAAGTTTATCTATTTATTCCTTTTTTTCGGTGTTCTGCTCATTCATACGAATATAGGGAAAATATTTAATGATATGGCTTTTGCTCTGACAGGAAAGTATACCGGTGGAACAGCCAAGGCTGCGGTGGCAGCGAGTGGTATGCAAGGTATGGTCTCAGGAAGTTCAGTTGGTAACACGGTCGCATCGGGCTCATTTACCATTCCGATGATGAAAAAAGCTGGATTTAAACCGGTGTTCTCAGCTGCAACGGAAGCCTCAGCTTCAACTGGGGGCCAGATTATGCCACCGTTAATGGGGGCTGCGGCCTTCATCATGATGGAATATTTAGGGGTACAATACTCAACAATTATGTTGGCTGCGGCGATTCCGGCAATATTATATTTTACAGGTATTTTTATCGGTACGCATTTTGAAGCCAAGAAACTAGGTATACTTGGGCTGCCAAAATCCGAATTGCCGGTATTCAGGTCATTGTTTTTAAAATACGGTTATTTATTACTTCCATTGTTTATGATTATAGGAACGATTTTAATCGGATTTACGCCTCAGCGTGCTGCTTTGCTTGGTGTTGTGTCTGCTTTTTTGGTGAGCTTTATTAGAAAAGAAACCCGAATGTCCATACGTAAGATCATTCATGTGCTGGAGCAGGGGGCCAGGGTGGCGCTACCTGTCATTGCTGCGGTTGCGACAGCAGGGGTTATTGCCGGTGTTATCAGTATGACTGGACTTGGATCCAAGTTTGCTGCCGGGATTATTGCCTTGTCCAATGGTGTTATGATATTGGCACTAATTTTCACGATGATTGCCTGTATTATTCTTGGTATGGGGCTCCCGACAACAGCTAATTATGTTGTGACGGCTACCGTTGCAGCACCAGCGTTGATTAATGAGTTTGGAATTGCCCCGATTGCAGCGCATATGTTTGTGTTCTATTTTGGCATTGTAGCTGATATTACCCCGCCAGTCTGTCTGGCAGCCTATGCAGGCGCAGGAATTGCCCGGGCGAACCCGTTCAAGTCAGGAGTAACGGCGGTCAAACTGGCAATTGCAGCGTTTATCATCCCGTACATTATTGTCTATAATCCAATTCTTGTGCTGGTAGATGTAACACCGGTAAATCTTGTACTGGCAATTATTACTGCTGTGATTGGAATGATAGGGGTCAGTAGTGCTATGATCGGGTATTTTGTCAGAGCATCAAGAGCGTGGGAACGACTAGCGTTGTTTGCAGGAGGATTATTATTAATTCTTCCTGAGTTCGTAACGAATTTAATAGGGATGGGTCTAATAGGAAAGGTGTTGTTTATTCAAAAACAGCGAAAAGATGACGCGGGTGGTTTAACAGCGGCTGAAGCATAGAGTTTGAAGGATTTTAGAGGTGCTAAGCATATAAATGAAAGCAGCAGCGTGTTGCGGTCATGGCTTTCCTTAATATTTGGGGTCATTATGCATTTGTTAAAGTATCGAGATCTACCGGGTTACAGGATTCCTTACATGGTTAAACTTTTGATGTTGACATGAATCCTTGGGGCTTGAGTGTTGATTCTCTCGGACGTTTTGTCTGGATCTGAAGAGGATTTGGTCATCGAGCAGCTATCTCGAGGACGTTTAGTCGAGATTCGAGTCGGAAAAGGTTATCGAGAGTCTCATTCTCGAGCGTTTTGCCGGATAATTACAAAAAAAGATCAGCAGCTGCTGATCTTTTTTTGTAAGGCAAATTATCATGATGGAGCATATCGGGCTCGAACCGATGACCTCATCGCTGCCAGCGATGCGCTCTCCCAACTGAGCTAATGCCCCGTTTGAGTCCGATATTTATTATAGCCATTTTTTCGATGCTTTTCAAGAGAGAGAGACAAATTTTAAATTTTCTGTTTCCAATTAAACTATTAGAGCCAGCTATTTCCTGGTAAACATGATGTCAAAGAAGACGGCAGGTTGGTTTGCACGACAGTGTTCTCCTCAGGAATTCCTGTCCATCAAGGATATGATTCCAATATTCAAACAAATTCGGCGGATGTGTGTTAGAATGACATTATCATTGTCGTATTGGAGGGTTTAAGAATGACAGAGTCTTTTCCAGTTATGAAAGAAGCAGAAGAATTTTATTATCCCGGTAATAAAACAGGTGTACTTGTTATTCACGGGTTCACTGGAACGACGCAGAGCATGCTTTACCTTGGCAAGCAATTCGCGAATGAAGGATTCACCGTATTTGGTCCGCGGCTGGCCGGGCATGGGACACACCCGGAGGATATGGAAAAATCGACATACCAGGATTGGATTCAATCAGCTGAAAAGGGGCTGGAAAAACTGCAGGCTACATGTGAAGAAGTATTTGTCGCGGGTTTGTCCATGGGCGGCTCGTTAACGCTTTACCTGACTCAGAATTATCCGGAAATTAAGGGTATCATGCCGATTAATGCTGCAACCCATATGCCTGATTTAGTTGAAAACTATGAATCCCTGAAAGATACGGAAACCCGGTTTGTGGCAGGTATCGGTTCCGATATCAAGCAGGAAGGTGTCGAGGAACTCGCTTATAGAGAGACGCCCGTCAAGTCTATGAAAGAGGGGATCGAATTATTTGAAAAGGTCAGGCGAAATCTTGCTGCTGTCAAAGCACCTGCCATCATTTTTTCATCTGTAGTGGACCATGTTGTACCACCTGAAAATTCGCGGGAAATTTATGAATCGATTTCATCGGAAGACCGGGAATTTATCGTATTGGAAAACAGTTATCATGTTGCCACATTGGACCATGATAAAGAGCTGATTGCAGAAAAGTGTGTGGCATTTGTAAAGGACAGGCTTTCATGGTAGAGCTGCTGGCTAGACGTATTTTCCTGAGTAGTTGATTTTTAGAAGAGGGGTAAAAACATGCTTGAAAAACTCGGACTTAAACGTGTGACGCTTGATCTCCCATTCCGCCTCGACCATGTGAATTGTTTTCTTGCTGAAGGCGACGAAGGATGGACGGTCATTGATACAGGTTTGCATAACGAAGAACCCGTTAAACGATGGCAAGACGAATTGAACGGTAAAAATGTGACCGATATCATCATCACACATTATCATCCGGATCATTTTGGATACGCAGGCGGACTACAGAAGAAACAGCAGGCGCGCGTTTCCATGTCTGAAATTGACTACAAAGCTGCATTAAACGCTTGGAGTGAGCAATTTCTGGACGAGCTTTCACACAATTATAAACTGGCAGGCATCCCGGACGAAGAAGCCGGTGCTATGCTGGCGAATACGAAGGCGTTTGTGCCGCGGGTCTCCCCGTATCCGGACGTGGATGAGTTTCTGTGGGATGGTGACACCATAACGATTGGCACATATAATTATGAAGTCATTGCAACACCTGGTCATTCGGACGGGCTGGTTACATTTTATAACAGAGAAAATAACATGCTTCTGTCAACTGACCATATCCTGCCGAAAATCACACCGAATATTTCGTACTGGTTTCATGGGGAGCCGAATCCATTGGCGCGTTATCTGGAGTCATTGGACAAAATCAAACAGCTTGATGCTGATTTGGTTATTCCGTCACATGGCAATCCTTTTAACGGAGCGAATGACCGTATTGCGGAGATTAAGTCACATCATGATGACCGGCTCGAACAGACATTGGCCTCCATTGACAGAGGCAGTACAGTTTATGAAGTCAGCCAGCAACTGTTCAAAAAACGGTTGACTGTTCATGAGATGCGGTTTGCGGTGGGCGAAACACTGGCGCATCTTGAATATTTGCGATACAAGGGAGAATGTCAACGAGAACTGAATGACGGAAAATACCAATATTATGTGTGATCAATCAGGAGTTCCCATGCTCGGCGGGCTGAAACCAATCAATGACAGCTTTTCGTCCCTTACAGTGACAAAGGCTAATATCTATTAATCTGCCATCTGCAGGTCTGAACTTTGAAAGGAGATCATCCTATGTATGACTACATCATCATTGGCGGCGGAATTGTCGGCTTGTCAACGGCCCTCGCGCTAAAAAAGGAGAAACCGGATGCGACGCTTGCCGTCCTTGAAAAGGAGAACGAGTGGGCGAGCCACCAGACAGGCAGGAACAGCGGCGTCATCCACAGCGGTGTTTATTATAAGCCGGGCAGTTTAAAAGCGAAACTCGCGGTCCAAGGGCGGGATGCGATGGTCCGGTTTTGCAAGGAACACGGGATTCAGCATGAGGTTTGCGGGAAAGTGATTGTGGCAACGGACAAAAAAGAACTTCCCGCCATGGAAGAACTGTACAAAAAAGGAATCAAAAATGGACTGACAATACATAAGTTGACCAGGGAAGAAGTGCTTGAACATGAGCCGCACGTCAATACAGTCGGCGGTCTTTATATAACGGCGACAGGAATCGTCAATTTTAAGCAGGTATCTGAAAAAATAGTGGAATTGCTTGACCAACAAGGAGCAGATTTATTTCTGGGCACAAAAGTTTTGAACATACATGAGACAAAAGAGGAAGCTGTCATAGAAACAAGCAAAGGTGAATTCAGAACCAGCCGATTAATCAATTGTGCAGGGCTCTACAGTGATGAGATTGTCAGACAGTCCGGGATATTGACTGATTTGCAGATTATCCCATTTAAAGGTGAATATTATGATATTGCGGAAAACAAGCGGCATTTGATCAAAAATCTGATTTATCCGGTTCCTGACCCAAAATATCCTTTTCTTGGTGTGCATCTGACACGCCACATCAACGGAGAAGTGCATGCAGGGCCTAATGCCGTCCTGAGTTTGAAAAAGGAAGGCTATAAAAAATATGGGTTTTCCTTAAAGGAAGCCGGTCGGATTTTTTCCTATCCCGGATTTTGGAAGTTTGCAGGAGAAAATGTGCAAACCGGGCTGATGGAGATGTCCCGATCATTCAATAAGGAGCTGTTTGTCAGAAATCTGCAGCGGCTGATGCCGGATATCGGTACCGATGATGTGCAGCCTGGCGATGCCGGTGTCCGGGCCCAGGCTTTGCTTAAAGACGGTCGGCTTGTTGATGAGTTCCTTATCGTAAACGGGATGCGTTCGATTCATGTGTTGAATGCACCCTCACCGGCAGCGACCGCTTCACTCGTGATTGGTGAAGTGATTGCCGGAAAAGTTCAATAGGCATATCTTTCTTTAATTGTTTTGATTTCTTTCATTAAATCGCTGCCGACCGTCTGCTCTGCTTTATCATAAACGGGATGAAGTGCATGTTCCCATTGTGCACGTTCTTCAGCCGACAGGGTATAGATTTCAAGTGACTGATTGGATCTGATGGCGCGGGCATGTTGGTCGTTAATTTCGATGGCATGCCGACGCCCCCATTCAGTCGCCTCTTTCATGGCCGCGTTAATCGATTCCTGAACGGAAGAAGACAAGCCGTCCCAGAAATCTTGGTTCATCAAAACACCGTATCCAAGGTAGCCATGATTGCTGATGGTGAGATACTTCTGATGTTCATAAAATTTTTTTGTGTTGATATTTGATAACGTGTTCTCTTGTCCATCGACAAAACTAACTTCAAGGTTTTGGTAGGTTTTATTGAAAGATAACTTACTGGTGCTTGTATTCAATTGATTAAATTGTTCTTGAATCACCGGCCCGGGCATTGTTCGGAAATGAAGCCGGCTGAAATCATCCGGTGTCCGGATCGCATATTCCTGATTTGTCATTTGTTTGTATCCGTTATACCACAAATCTAGCCCTTTCACATTTGCATGATTCAACCCTTCAAGCAAAGCCTCCCCAATCTCACCTTCATAGGCCTCTTCTACAGCCTGGTAATTTGGAAAGGCAAATGGCAGGTCAAGAATTTGCCATACCGGATAATGTTCACTAATTTTTGCGGTTGCCGGCGCTATCATTTCGACATTGCCGTTTTGGAGAGCTTCCCATTCATTGGCATCATTATATAATAGCGCATTAGGATATATCTGGACTTTTACATTGCCATTTGTTTTATCTTCCAAGAGTGCTGCAAATTTCGAAGCCGTTCTTCCTTTTGGTGTATTTTCTGCTGCGACATGACTGAAGCGGATAGTGATTTGCTCATCCAGTCCTTCCTGTTCGTCATCATAATAGGTGTTGTCGGAACCAATTTCTTCAACATCAAATCCAATCATTACAGCAGAGGAAATTCCTGCTACAATTAATGATAGAATTATTAAAAAGTTACGCAAATCACTCACCACCAGTATAATGGTTATATCGTTATATTATTCTATCATATTATTTTGACTCTTGTTAATTCTGTAATAGGAGACGGTTTGGAATGGGATTAAAGAACCTGCCGATACGCCTTAAAATTATGATTCTATCATTCGGTATTGTGCTGTTTTCATTGCTGATCGGCGGGATAACTGTTATCGGCAATAAATACCAGGGTGAAGAGGAGCAGCTGGGTGAGCGTGGCCTGATGACAGGCAGAATTGTGGCGAATTTGCCTGAAGTGAAGGAAGGCTTGATACAGCCGGATGGATGGGAAACCGTTAATCCTGCTGTTGAGCGGATGCGAGCGGTCAATCATGTTGATTACATTACTGTCCTCAATATGAATCGGATTCGGTACTCTCATCCGCTTGACGAGAAACTTGGGACGCTTTCTTCCGGTAAAGATGAAGGTGCTGCGTTAGCCGAGCACAGCTATGTCACGAAGGCAAAAGGTGAACAAGGGACGTTTGTACGTTCTTTTGTCCCGATTATGAATGATAATTATGAACAGATCGGTGTGGTGATTGTAGGCAACGAGCTACCGTCCTTTTTGGGAATCCTGTCGTCGATCCGGTTTGAGGTCATTGTAATTACTATATTGACATTGGCGTTTGGTATTGCAGGCTCTTATCTTTTGGCGAATCATGTCAAGCAACAGACATTTTTAATGGAGCCGTATGAAATGGCACGTGTGCTTGAGGAACGCACAGCTGTTTTCCAGGCTATGTATGAAGGTGTGATTGCAGTTGACCGGGATGAAAAGCTGGTGATCTTTAATGATAAGGCAAAAGAGATATTGGGTATTAACGAAGAAGTGCACGGGGAGCCGCTTGAGGCAATGTTTTCCGGTCATGAGATCAGCAGTCATCTCAAGAAGAAGTCAAAGAAATTCAATGAAACGGTCCGTATCGGTGATCGCTTGATTATGCTCAATCGTATTCCAATCAAGGTGGAAGGGCAGTCTGCCGGTACGATGGTCATATTCCAGGATAAGACCGATGTGACTAAAATGGCTGAGGAACTGACTGGGGTGAAAGCGTTCGTTGACGCACTGCGCGTACAGAACCATGAGTATATGAACAAGATGCATACGATTGCCGGTCTCATTCAATTGGATCAAAACGAACGAGCATTGGAGTATGTTTTTCAAATGACTGACAAACAAGAAAAACTTTCAAAATATATTTTGGAACGGATCGAAAATTACAGTGTTGCCGGTCTGATCATCAGTAAAATTCGCAAAGGCGGTGAGCTTGGAATTAAGGTCACACTGAATGAATCAAGCAGGATGGATTCATTTCCCAGGATGGTCAATGACCATGATTTTATTAAGATGCTAGGTAATCTGATTGAAAATGCGTTTCATGCTTTAAAAGGGATTGCAGACCGCGATAAACATGTCGATATTATGATTAAACAGGATACTGACAGATGTCTGATCGAAGTAGCAGATAATGGAACCGGCATAACCGAAAACAATCAGCAGCATATTTTTGATAAAGGTTATACAACTAAAAAAGAGGATGGGTCCGGTCTTGGGCTTTATTTGATTAAACAAACGGTGATGAAAGCGGACGGTAAAGTAAACGTTCATTCGTCAGTGAATGCAGGAACAAAAATGGTTATAGTGCTGCCCATGCAGAAAGGGGATGTGACTGCCAATGACGCAATCAGGTAAAATCACGGTATTATTAATTGAAGATGATCCAATGGTTCAGGAGGTTAACCGACAGATGATTGGGAAAGTGGAAGGCTTTCAGGTAATAGCTGCCGCGGGTAACGGAAGTGAAGGTTTGAAAATTGCTGAACAGCAAAACCCTGATCTTGTTGTCCTTGATATTTTCATGCCTGAACTAGATGGCATCCAGACATTATATCAGCTACGCAGTGACGGGATGAATATTGATATTCTCGTCATTTCAGCTGCTGATGATACAGACACGATCAAAAAAGCACTTCAGTATGGTGCAATCGACTATATCATCAAACCGTTCAAATTTGATCGTTTAGTCCAGGCTTTAAACAAGTACAAGGCATTTGTGCGCCAATTTTCCCGTTCAACCAAGACGGAACAGCAGGAACTGGACTCCCTGATATCCCAAAAAACTGAAAAACAGCATGATGTGTATCTTCCAAAAGGACTCAACCAGCAAACGCTGAGACAAGTAAAGGGGTATTTAGCCGGACAAACGTCGCCTGTTTCAGCGGATGAAGCAGCCTCACATATCGGAATTGCCCGTGTTACTGCCAGGCGCTATCTTGATTACATGGTAAAAGTTGAACAGGCGGAAATCCATTTGCAATATGGGGAAGTGGGACGTCCCATTAATCGCTATTTGCTGAAGTGATCAGGTCATATACCAAAAAGACCAAAATGTCCATTATGTTCTTAATATTCAAAAACCCAACTGAAAGCGTTAACATAAAAGAAATTAAGATAGTGGGGGTAAGATGATGAAGAAAAACCTTGTTTTTATCAGTCTATTTCTTATGATTGTTTTCCTGGCAGCGTGTGGCGACAGTGACTCTGCTGAAAGAACTGAAGACTCCGGTGGCGGAGATGGCGGTGGTGAATCACTTGTTTTTGGGACCGGGGGGACATCCGGGGTATATTATCCGATCGGTGGTGCCCTGAAACCAATTTTTGAGGAAAGCGAACACGTCGGGAATGTGACAGTTGAGTCAACCGGTGCTTCCGTTGCAAATATTCAAAACATGCAGGATGGACTAAATCAAATGACGATCATCATGAGTGATGTTGCCTATGATGCGCTGGAAGGAACGGGCCAGTTTGAGGGTAATCAGACAGATGTTCAGGCAATGGCCGGCATGTATCCAAATGTCGTACAAGTTGTCGCAATGGCCGATAGTGGAATTGAAACGATTCAAGACCTGGAAGGAAAGCGGGTCGGTGTCGGAAAAGTAGGATCCGGTGTTGAACAGAGTGCACAAAAGGTTTTAGAGGCTATTGGCCTCACATATGATGATTTATCCAAAGTAACACATACCGGGTATGCAGATAGTGTACAGGAGATGAAAAACGGAACGCTGGATGCAGCATTTTTTACTTCAGGTGTTCCAAACAGCAATATCACCGATTTAATGCAACAAAATGACATTGTGTTTGTGGAAATTAAGGATGATGTTGCAGCAACGTTAATGGATTCTTATCCATTTTATCAGGAGTATACGATTCCTGCCGGAGATGAGGCAATGTATAATCTGGATCAGGAAATAAACACGGTCGGTATTCAAAATATGATTGCTGTTTCACCTGATTTAAGTGAAGATTTGGTTTATGATCTGACTAAACGCTATTATGACTATCTTGGCAGTGACGAGGTTTCAGTCAGTGCACTGAATGAATTGCCCCGAGATGATATTGCGAAAGACTTAGTGGCGCCTTTACACCCGGGTGCGGAGAAGTTTTATGAAGAGAATGGCATGCTGGAATAACTGATGTTCCGAAAACATAAGGCTGCCTTTTCAGCCGGGCTTGCTGTTCTGATGGTATTCGGGGTTGCATTTATTCCGGTTAAAGCCTTGACCGTTTTGAACGGTGAACAGCCAATCTATGCTTTTTATCTGACAGACCACTCCTTTTCAGTCCAGTGGAAACATTCGGTCGAAAAGGAGGAATGGGTTGAATATTTTAGGATTCAAGATAACACATTATTTTTAGAATCAACCAAATTCAAAACGTTTGGTGCGGGTGTTCCATCTATATCGGAACACCCTGCAGTTTTAAAAGATGGCTGGGTCCATATAGATATTGACCGGAAAATTGGCCATGATCTTGTAGTACGTTCCAATCGAGTGAATAACTATCAAATACAATTTGCTGATGATACTTATGATTTAAAGCCGAGTGATGAAGCTTATACGGTAACTGTAAGCGAGACACCTTTATACGTTATCTTATTCACGTTTTTGAAGCATATTGTGAGGTGAGTCAATGGAAAATAAAGTAAAAGTAGAAGACTATGATCGTGAAAGTAATGTCAGGACAAATTATCCAAAAAGCATTGGTATTTTTATAACCATTGCTGCAGTCAGTCTCGGGTTATTTCATTTATATACATCATATGCTGGGGCGCTAGTAGATATAAAACAACGGAGTATTCATCTTTATGTCCTGATGCTTTTAGGTTTTTTATTATACCCGATTTACAAAAAAGGAAAAAAGAGCGGGATACCATTTTACGATTATATATTAGCGGGTCTCGCAACAGGACTCGGTTTATATATGCTGTCTGCTGCCAATCGGATTATTGAATCGGGCGGACAGATTAATCAAGTTGATATGTATATTGGAATAATCGTACTGGTCCTGCTGCTGGAAATTACCCGGCGGGTTACAGGATGGGGACTAACATTGCTTGCGTTGGGATTCCTTATTTACGGATTTTATGTTAAATTGTCCATTTATCCTGAATTGACATCACCCATCGTTCTAAGCGTATCAAAAGACATCATTTCCCATCTGGTTTATATCACGGAAGGTATTCTGGGGACTGCAATTGGCGTATCGGCCAGTTATATTATTCTATTTATTTTATTCGGTGCTTTTTTAAGCAAGTCCGGTATGGGGCAGATGTTTAATGATTTAGCGATGGCTGTCGCTGGACATACAAAAGGTGGCCCAGCAAAAGTGGCTGTTTTATCCAGTGGTTTTTTGGGTTCAATTAATGGGTCGGCGATTGCCAATGTTGTAACAACCGGCGCATTTACGATCCCATTAATGAAAAAAATCGGTTATCACAAAAACTTTGCTGGTGCAGTTGAATCAGCCGCCAGTGTCGGCGGACAGATTATGCCGCCGATTATGGGTGCAGCAGCATTTATTATGGCTGAAAATTTAGGTATACCTTACACGACGGTCATGTTAGCGGGGATTATACCTGCATTGTTATTTTACATCGGTATTATATTGCAGGTTCATATCAGAGCCTCTAAACTTGGGTTAAAAGGATTGAATCGGGGAGAACTGCCATCGATTAAGGAAGTGCTGACCAAGCGTGGACATTTATTGATTCCGATGGTCATTCTGTTGTATTTATTATTTTCGGGAAAAACACCCTTTTACGCAGCATTCTGGTCAATCATTTCAACGGTTATTATCACGGGAACTGGAAGAATGCTTGCAGTCAGTGCTGCCGTTTCCATGTTTTTAATTTTTGAACCGCAAATTCGGGCTATTTTATCTGGCGCCAGTATACCGGGGCTGCAGGATAATTGGCTTGAGCTTGGGTTAATTACAATTGTCCCTTTAATTATTAACTTAATTCGCAAAAAAGCCAGGGTTAAGGCAGAGGAAATTAGTATCAAAGAATTTGTTGGTGCTTTGGAAAATGGGGTGAGGACGACCATTCCGGTTGCAATTGCCTGTGGGGTTGTAGGCATAATTGTCGGAATTGCTTCTCTCACAGGTGTGGCATTGGAAATTGCCAGCACGATTGTAACACTCGGGGAAATTATTAATAGTTCACTTGTACAATTGCTGATAACCTTGTTCTTGACAATGATTGCATCGATTATTTTAGGTATGGGCTTGCCTAGTATACCGGTGTACATTATTACAAGTACGATGGCGGCACCAATATTGCTTCAACTTCCTCTCTTCAGAGAATTGGCAGGAACTGGTGAAACCGCAGTATTCGTTGCACATATGTTTGTATTCTACTTTGGTATTTTTGCCAACATCACGCCACCAGTGGCGCTTGCGGCGTTTGCCGGATCCGGCATCAGCGGCGGTGACCCGATGCGTACGGGTTTTCAGGCTATGAAACTAGCAATTGCCGGGTTTATTGTGCCGTTCATGTTTGTATTTTCACATGAAATGCTGTTGATTGATGCCACAATCTGGAATGTTCTTTTAATTGCAACGTCTTCATTGATGGGCGTCTTCCTATTGTCCATTGGAGCAGAGGGACACTTCAAGGTTCCAATCCAATGGTATTTAAGAATAATTGCCATAGCTGGTGCGCTGCTATTGATTTATCCGGGAATATTGACTGATATTGCAGGATTAGCTGCGTTACTATTGATATTGGCAACAGGTTTTATGAAGAAAAATGAGGACCAAAGGCCAGCATCAATTGCAAATTAATCGTGGGTATGAGATTTTAACGTTCACAAAAGGAGGCGTTTGAATGGATCTTGGTCTGGAGGATAAATCGGTTCTTGTTCTGGCTTCGAGCAAAGGACTGGGCAAAGCGACTGCCTGTCAGTTTGCCGCTGAGGGGGCACGTGTATATCTGGGGAGCCGAAGTGAAGAAGCGCTGAAAAAAACGTCAAAAGAAATACGTGAGGAAACAGGTAATCCAAATGTAGCCTACAGTGTCTGTGATATTAAGGTTTCTGATTCGGTTAGACAGCTGGTCGCTGATGCAGCCAGCAAGCATGGTCCGGTTGATGTGCTTGTCAATAATGCCGGCGGTCCTCCGGCAGGTTCGTTTGATGATGTAGATGATGATGCCTGGCAGCATGCGTTTGAACTTAATCTGCTGAGTTTCATCCGTGCCATCCGGGAAGTTTTGCCGGGCATGAGAGAAAAAGGCGGAGGACATATTCTGAATTTCGCCTCGTCGTCAATTAAGCAACCGATTGATGGGCTAATCTTGTCCAATACCTTCAGAGCAGGCATTACCGGTTTATCAAAAAGTCTGTCACAGGAATTGGCAGCGGATAATATTCTGATTAACACGATTGGGCCGGGGCGGATTGGCACCGATCGCGTCAGCCATCTTGACTCGGTACAGGCAGAAAAACGTGGTTTACCAATTGAAGATGTCAGGGAAGAGGCCGAGAATAATATCCCACTTGGACGTTATGGTAAACCTGAGGAATTTGCCAGGATCGCGGTATTCCTTTGTTCAGAAGCAAATGCGTATGTAACCGGCCAGTCGCTCTTGGTTGATGGCGGTTTGGTGAAGGCGCTGTAGGCAGAAATAATACTTTCTCCAGTGAATAAGATAAGTTATTAATAGCTCAAGAGCAGTGTCTATTTTGACGCTGCTCTTCCTGGTAAATAGGCAAGTATAAAACTTTCCTGCCGTAGAAGTGAATGTAGGCTCTGCTCTCCAAAGCATAGGAGGTTTCTTAGAATAACGCAGCATTCGGCTCGACATATTTGTTGACGTTGATAGGACAGTGTATGAGAAAGAGCGTGTGAAGAAGACGCTGGAAGAATTGAGAGAAGGGAATTAAAAAAACATTAAAATACCCATTGACGTCTCAATGTAACCGCTTTATTATAAAATGTAACGGGTTACACAACTCACTATAATTTTTTGTCTGTTATGTAACCCGTTACACATTTGCAAAAAATAATTAATTGAGAGGGCTTATCATATGGCAACAATCCGTGATGTAGCTGAACTCGCGAAAGTTTCGACGGCAACGGTTTCCAGAGTCATTAACAGCAATGGCTATGTCAATGACGAAACGAAAAAGCGGGTCAAAGAAGCGATCGAACAATTAAATTACCTGCCGAATGGTGTGGCGCGGAGTCTGTTTAAAGGCCGGTCGCAAATGATCGCGCTGTTTGTGCCGGATATTACGAACCCTTTTTTTCCGGAACTTGCCCGTGCTGTCGAGGATGTTACGAATCAGTATGGTTATACGTTTGTGCTTTGCAATACAGACAACGACAACGATAAACAAATGGATTATTTGAGTGCATTGCAGCAAAAGTCAGTCGATGGGTTTATCATGGTTTCCAGCTCAATGACGGGGGAACATCTGCAGCATATTCAGGTACCCATCGTAGCACTTGACCGGATCATCAGTCCCGATATGTCGTCGGTAACTGTCAATAACCGGAGCGGGAGCAGGCAGGCGGTACAATATTTGAAATCGGTCGGATGCACACGGATTGCTCATATTGCCGGACCGGAACATGTCGATAACGCTGTATACCGCATGCGGGGCTATTTGGATGAAGTGAAGGATGAAGATTGGTTTAACAGCAGTTATGTCGTGTCGGGGGCGTATAATTTTGATGCAGCCAGGAAAGCTGCGATGAATCTATTAACCCGCCATCCGGAGATTGATGGCATTTTTGCCGGAAATGATTTGATGGGGGCAGGTGTGCTGAATGCCGCTGCTTCACTAGGCAAAAAGGTACCGGATGATTTGGCGGTAATCGGCTTCGATGGGATTACCATGGGCGAAACAGTTACACCGGCGTTAACGACGATGGCTCAGCCCATTTATGAGATAGGTAAAAGTGCTGCGGAAATACTGATTAACCAAATCGGGACATCTGATTCAGGTGTTGTGACAGAAGAATTCAACGTTCAATTGATTGAACGCCAATCGACGTTAAGAAAGGCGGAAACATATGAGCAGTAAACCAAATGTGTGTATTGTTGGCAGTATAAATATGGATTTGACGGTAAAAACCGATAAAATGCCGCAGCAGGGCGAGACAGTTCTCGGTGATACATTTTTCACGAATCCCGGCGGCAAAGGAGCGAATCAGGCTGTGGCGGCTGCACGAATGGGAGCCAATGTGAATTTTATCGGTGCTGTCGGTGACGATTCGTTTGGCCAAACACTTCGCCAAAATCTCATAAGTGAAGGCATTGGGATAGACGGTGTTGAAACCATTTCAGATGAAGCCACTGGAACAGCTACAATCATTTTATCGGAAAATGATAACCGCATCATTGTGGCTTCGGGAGCCAATAATCGCGTAACACCTGAATTGGTCATGAAACATAGCGATTTAATTAAAAACAGTGACATGGTGCTTCTCCAGCTCGAAGTACCGATGGAGACGAATGTGTCAACAGCGGAGTTTGCTGAAACGAATGGTGTTCCGGTTATTTTGAATCCTGCACCGTTTCAGCCGCTTCCGGAAAATGTTCTGAAAAGCACCCGCTATTTAACACCAAATGAAATAGAACTGGCATCCATGAAAGAAGATAAGTTATTTAAATCAATCCAGAGAAAGCTGATTGTTACCCGAGGTGATAAAGGCGTATCATTTGTTGAAAATGGAACGGAACGGAATATCGGCGGGCACCATGTTCACGTAACAGATACAACCGGCGCAGGAGATACATTTAATGGTGCACTGGCTGCAGAACTTGCTGGTGATGCTAAACTTTCGGATGCGGTCACCACGGCAAATGCGGCAGCAGCCTTGTCGGTTACAAAAATTGGTGCACAGATTGGAATGCCGACTAAACAGGACGTTCAGAATTTTTTACGGGAAAGGAACATGTCTGAATGAAGAAAGCAGGAATTTTAAACCGTGATATTGCTTCGGTACTAGCTCGAATGGGACATACCGATACGCTCATCATTGCGGATTGCGGACTGCCTATTCCGGATGAAACAGTAACGATTGATCTGTCATTAAAGTTAGGTACACCGGATTTTCTGTCGGTGCTCGAAGCAGTTGCAGAAGATATGGCGATTGAAGAAATGACACTGGCCGAAGAAATCAAAACATCAAATTTGTCTCTGCACAATCAGCTAAAAACAGATTATGCAGAAATCCCGACAATGTATATGTCACATGAAGATTTAAAACGTCATATCAGGAATGCGAAAGCAGTCATTCGTACCGGAGAAGCATCGCCATATGCCAATGTTATTTTGAAATCAGGCGTCATTTTCTAGTATATATAGGGAGGTGAAATCATGGCAGGTACACCTTTTGCGGAGATGCAGGGAGTCAGCAAGTCTTTTTCCGGCAACCAGGTATTAAAAAACGTGAATTTCGCAATCAATAAAGGTGAGATTCATGCTTTGGTCGGCGAAAACGGCGCCGGAAAATCGACGTTAATCAAAATCCTGACCGGGATTCATAAACGTGATGATGGTGTTATCAGGCTTAACGGAAAAGAAGTCCACTTTTCCCACCCGAAACAGGCGGAAGAGGAAGGAATCATGGTTATCCACCAGGAATTGAATATCATTCCGCATCTTACTGTTACCGAAAACATGTTTCTCGGTAAAAATATCACGTATGGCAAAACCGGAATTCTGAATACAAAAGAAATGAAGAAACAATGCGAAGCGAACTTGCAAAAGTTAGGGGTATCGAACATCGATCCGGATGAAGTTGCCGGCAATTTATCGGTCGGAAAGCAGCAAATGATTGAAATTGCCAGGGCGACATCAACGAATGCCGAACTGATTGTGATGGACGAGCCGACTGCCGCCCTGACAGACCGTGAAATTGAAAGTCTTTTTAAAGTTGTTGAGTCATTACGGAAGCAAGGTGTCGCCGTTATCTACATTTCACACCGGATGGAAGAGATTTTCAGGATTTGTGACCGTATTACAGTTTTACGTGATGGAGAATATATCGGGACCGAGAAAATTTTTGATGTCGATTTTGATAAAATTGTCAAAATGATGGTCGGACGTGAATTGGGCGATCGGTTTCCGGAGCGTCATCATACGGCCGGTAATGTGGTCTTTGAAGTGAAACATCTGGCGAGAAAAGGGTTGTTTGATGATATCAGTTTTTCGGTCAGGGAAGGCGAGATCCTGGGCGTTGCCGGATTGATGGGGGCCGGGCGATCGGAAATTATGGAAACGATTTTCGGTTATTCCGGGAAACAGTACGGAAGTATACATCTGAACGGTCAGGAATTAGCCATTAAACATCCGTCAGATGCGATAAAAGCAGGTATTGGTTTTATTACCGAAGACCGAAAATCAAAAGGGCTGCTCACTGACTTTTCCATCGGGGATAATATTTCGATAACGAATATGACATCCATTTCCAGTAACGGTGTCATATTGGCTAAAAAAGAACATCAACTGATTACTGAATTGATGAACCGCCTGAACGTTAAGGCAACTGGTGCAGATCAGGAAACAAAAACCTTAAGCGGCGGCAACCAGCAAAAAGTGGTCATTGCCAAATGGCTCGGCATCGAACCGAAGCTGCTTATTCTGGATGAACCGACACGTGGTGTTGACGTTGGCGCCAAGAAAGAAATTTATACGATCATGAATGAATTGACCAAAAGCGGGGTGGCCATCATCATGGTATCCTCAGAACTTCCGGAAATATTGGGTGTCAGTGACCGGATCATGGTTATTCATGAAGGAAAAATTGCGAAACTATTTGATCGTCATGAAGCAGATCAGGAAAAAATTATGACAGCAGCTGCAGGGGGTGAGCAGATTGAAATGGAAGGATAACCTTCTTAAAGATTTTTCCAAATTGGGCCCATTAATTGGACTTATTATGATGGTGATTTTTCTTGGTTTTATGAGTGATAGCTTTTTCACATTGGATAATATATTTAATTTGCTGCGGCAAATATCCGTGAATGCCCTGATTGCCTTTGGAATGACGTTTGTTATTTTGACGGCAGGTATTGACTTGTCCGTCGGTTCCCTGCTGGCATTGGGAAGTGCGTTAACAGCAGGACTTTTGGCAGGCGGTATGGATCCGGTTTTGGCAATCTTACTTGGACTTCTGATCGGATTAGGGTTAGGGGCCGTTAACGGTCTGATTATCACGAAAGGAAAAGTGGCACCATTTATTGCAACCCTTGCCACCATGACGATTTACCGAGGCGCGACACTTGTTTATACAGATGGCCGTCCAATTACAGGACTATCTGACAGCTTTGCATTTGAAATGATCGGCCGCGGCTATGTGTTCGGCATCCCGTTCCCTGTTATTCTGATGCTCGCTGTATTTCTCATTCTCTATTTTGTACTCAGGAAAACTGTGTTTGGACGCCAGGTGTATGCTGTTGGCGGGAATGAGGAAGCTTCAATATTATCAGGTATTAAAGCAGACCGGGTCAAAATAGGTGTATACTCCCTGACCGGGATGTTATCAGTCCTCGCCGGTATTATTTTGACAAGCCGGCTGAATTCTGCACAGCCCACTGCCGGGGAAATGTTTGAACTGGATGCCATTGCAGCAGTTGTTATTGGCGGGACAAGTCTTATGGGAGGACGCGGACGGATTACTGGAACATTGATCGGTGCTCTGATTATCGGCGTTATTGACAATGGTCTGAACCTGATGAATGTCTCGTCTTTCTATCAGCAAATTGTTAAAGGCGGCGTTATTCTGCTTGCCGTATTATTGGATAGAAAATCTAAATAATTATTTTAAGGAGGAATTTTTAATGGCTAAATGGTTGAAGGAAGTAGCTATTTTGGCAGTATTGCTGTTGGTTGTCAGTGCTTGTTCAACAGAGAGCCCAGGTTCAGACAACGGGGAGGGTTCTTCTTCTGAAGGAGACTCCGATGATTCCGTGAAAGTCGGGCTTTCCATATCCACTTTAAATAACCCGTTTTTTGTAACCCTGCGTGATGGTGCAGAAGCCGCAGCAGAAGAAGCCGGCTATGAAATTGTCGTAACGGATGCTCAGGATGATGCTTCTTCACAATTAAGCGACATTGAGGACTTGCTGCAGCAGGAAATTGATGTGCTGCTTGTAAATCCTGTCGATTCAGAAGCAGTTGTCACGGCAATTGAATCCGCCAACACACAGGATGTCCCTGTTATCACCGTTGACCGCAGCACTGAAGGAGGCGAAGTTGTTACCCATATCGCTTCTGATAACGTAGCAGGTGGTGAAATTGCCGGTGAATATATCGCCGAACAGCTTGGTGAAAGCGGCAGTGTAGTCGAATTGCAAGGTGTACCGGGTGCATCGGCAACAAATGAACGGGGAGAAGGGTTCCATAATATTGTTGATGACATGGGTGATTTGGAAGTCGTCGCGCAGCAATCGGCAAACTTTAACCGCTCTGAAGGGTTGACTGTTATGGAAAACATCATCCAAAGCACCGACAATATTGACGCGGTATTTGCGCATAACGATGAAATGGCGCTTGGTGCAGTGGAAGCCCTCCAATCAAATAGTATGCTGGAAGATGTCCTTGTTGTCGGCTTTGATGCAACAGATGATGCTGTCGCAGCCGTTGAAGAAGGGACAATGGATGCCACGATCGCCCAGCAGCCTGAATTAATCGGGGAAAATGCCATTGATGCTGTTGGATCAGTGGTCAATGATGAATCTTTAGATGAGTTCATTCCGGTAGAATTACAAATGGTAACAGAGTAAATGATGTTGAAACAGGTCACTTCACTTAGGTGGGGTGACC
>Ga0079226_10000402_pt1 | contig 29807 bp, 26 predicted proteins | sample Poulit2014_FD_76345 | JGI IMG/M metagenome (GOLD analysis project Ga0079226, IMG submission 76345) | Agricultural soil microbial communities from Georgia to study Nitrogen management - Poultry litter 2014 | ecosystem: Environmental > Terrestrial > Soil > Agricultural land | place: USA: Georgia...
AGGCCAAACAGCCAACCAGCAAACCCGACCCCAAAGTGTATCGGTCAGGCACCCGTCACAAACCCAAAGACACCCAGCAAGCCCAAGCCCCCCTTAGCCAGGAAGAACGTCAGTTATTCCAAAAAGCCATGCGTCAGGTGACCCCGCTGACCACGCGCCGCAGGCAGGTTTTTCATGGTAGGCATAAACATTCGGCCCAGGCCCAACAACGTGCCCAGCTAAAGCGGGCTCATGCCCAGGGCTTAAATCAGCCCGACAGCACCGTAGTGGTGGCAGCACTGACTGACCCGCTTTTTTTGCCTGCCACCATAGATGAAAACCTGGAAACTTATCTCAACCCGCAATGTGGCACCGATGTCTTGCAAAAGCTGCGCCGTGGCCATTGGCCCCTTGAAGCCAGTATTGATCTGCATGGCGCCACCCTCGAGCGAGCCCACCAGCGGTTGGAAACCTTTATACAGCACTGCCTTACGGAAAATTACCGCTGCCTGCGCATCGTCCATGGCAAAGGCTATGGCTCTATCAACCAAGAGCCCGTTCTGCGACAACAAATACGGCGCTGGCTTGGGCAGCTTGAACCCGTCTTGGCCTATTGTGATTGCCCACCGCACGAGGGGGGCAGCGGTGCAGTCAAAGTATTGCTGCGCAAAAACCGCCACCTGTCCTAAAGCACTCCTGTCTTAAAACACCCTTTTACCTAATCATCTTCTGGGAGTACTCCTGATGAGTTGGCTTTATCTCAGCATCGCCATTGTGGCTGAAATTGTCGCCACATCGGCTTTGAAAAGTGCGGCAGGCTTTAGCCGTTTGGGCCCTACCCTGTTGACCTTGGGTGGTTATCTGATCGCTTTTTATTTTTTGTCGATTTCTTTACGCACCATACCCGTTGGCATTGCCTATGCGGTCTGGTCAGGGGTCGGTATTGTTGCCATTTCCATTATCGGAATCTGGCTTTATCAACAAAAACTGGATTGGGCAGCCTTTGTCGGCATCGGGCTGATTATCGCCGGTGTGCTGGTGCTTAACTTGTTTTCCAAAGCCAGCGCCGGCAATTGATAAGCCATTTCCTGGTACCCATAGCTATTGGCCGATGCCGTCATGCTGCAAGAGCCAGAGCCTACTTGGTTGACAAGGCCTCGCCAAAAAGCAAATAAAGGGTCATAAAGGATATAAAGGCATAAAGCAAATAAAGGAAACCCAAATGAACAAGGGCCGGTGTTGCCACCGGCCCCTGCGTTTTTTAGTTCTTGTTATCGATACTGCTTTTCTTGTTATCTGTACTGCTTTACGATGCCTTTACGGCATTTTTGCCTTTATGGCTTTGCACAGCTTGTTACTGTGCTTGTCATCTCCTCACCTGCATGTTTCTTATTGTGCCCCACTTCAAAAAAGAAAACACCTAGGGAATGCACTAATGTTAACAATTATGTTCCGGCCTTATTGGCAGGGCAGAATCCAAACATGAACAGCATAATGGATACCTCGGCGCCCCAAGTTTAACCACGGCCAATATAGGGCATTTTGGTGGCCATTACCGTCATGAATTGCACATTCAGATCCAGCGGTTGATCCGCCATATACACCACGGCCTGGGCTACTTGGGCAACATCGATGGTAGGTTCGGGGCGTACCTGTCCATCAGCCTGCAATCGCCCAGAGGCGCTGTCTTTGGTGATAACTGTCGCCGCATTGCCAATATCAATTTGGGAACAAACAATATCATATGCCCGCCCATCAAGAGACAAGCTTTTGGTAAGCCCGCTAATGGCGTGCTTGGTCGTGGTATAGCCCACTGATTTGGGCCGCGGCGCATAGGCTGAGATAGAGCCATTGTTAATAATGCGCCCGCCTTGTGGCTGTTGGCGCTTCATCAAGTCAAAGGCGGCGCGCGCGCAATAAAAAGAGCCATTCAAGTTAATGGCGATAATTTCCTGCCAGGTTTCAATGGCCAGCTCATCAATATCAACCTCGACATGGCCGATACCAGCATTATTAAAAAGCAAATCCAGACGCTGATGATGCTGCTCGATAAACTCAAAAAGTGCCTGTACCTGCTGGGGCTGGCTGACATCGCAGGGGAAAACCACCGAATGACCTGATACCCCTTGCTGCTGGGTGTACTCCAAGGGCTCACGACGTCGACCAGCCAATACAACAAAAAAGCCTGCCTGCATCAGTGCCCATGCGGTGGCCTGTCCTATCCCTGAACCTGCACCCGTGACCAAAGCAATTTTTTTAGCTGAGGTTTTTGCAGATGTTTTTGCAGATGTTTTTGCAGACGTCATGATAGCCCTCCGAATAGTTAACCAATAAGCTTCGCCTTGTTTTATTGCTGCTTGCCCTGGACCACCTACCCTCTACTGGGCATCGGCCTGGCGCTCAGGTCGAGCCTGCTGGAAGGCAGGCAATGCTTCGCACGCCTGAACAGCACGAGTGATGCGCGCCAAATGCCCGGTATCAAAACCAAACCGGTGGGCGTTAAACACCTGAGGAACCAGGCAAATATCGGCCAAGGTGGGCACTTCACCATAACAAAATGGCCCCGCCTGCTGATGATTGGCCAGCTGCTGCTCAAAAGCCTCTAGCCCCAACTTGACCCAATGCAAATACCATTGCTGCTTGGCCTGGGCATCTACCTGCAACTGGTTTTCCAGATATTGCAAAACACGCAAGTTATTCAATGGATGAACATCACAGGCAATATCGTAAGCAAGGGCCCGCACCTGTGCACGCGCCACGGCATCAACCGGCAACAAGGGGGGCTCAGGATGGCGCTCGTCGAGATATTCAATAATGGCCAAGGATTGGTTAATGACAGCGCCCCCATCTTTCAGGGTAGGTACCAAGGCACCAGGGTTAAGTGCCTTGTACGTCGCACTATGTTGCTCTCCGCCGTCACGCACCAAATGCACCGGTATCGCAGTCCAATCCAAGCCTTTTAAACCGAGCGCAATGCGCACGCGGTAGGCGGCCGAACTACGGAAATAAGTATAAAGTTGCATGGTTATTACCTTGTGTCTTTATAAGGCATCAAAAAACGGCACTGGCCATCGCCGTCGGCAGGCGGCCAGGCCGTTTACTTTGAGCCTGTCATTTTCGGCGCCCTTAACCTTTAAAAGCGCTGACCTTGTTGATAATGGGACCAAAAATATCCTGCCCCTGCTCGTCTTTCATTTCAATGCGCACCACGTCACCAGGACGCATAAAAGGCGTCTTGGGGGCCCCTTCTTCAATGGCCTCATACATGCGCACCTCGGCCAGACAGCAATAACCCACGCCACCATTTTCAATGGATGAGCCCCATAAATTGCCCTGCTTGTTGGATACTGTGCCTGAGCCGACGATGCTACCCGCACCAACGTGGCGGGTTTTGGCAACGTGGGCCACCAGCTGGGCAAAATCAAAGGTCATGTCGACCCCAGCATTAGGCCGCCCAAAAGGTTTGCCATTCAGCTCTACCAGCAGAGGCAGATGCAGCTTGTGATCGCGCCAATGTGAATCCAGCTCATCGGGAGTTACGGCCACCGGGCTAAATGCGCTTGCAGGCTTGCTTTGCAAAAAGCCAAAGCCTTTGGCCAGCTCGGCGGGAATCAGACCGCGCATGCTGACGTCATTGACCAAGGTTACCAACCGAATGCCTTCCGCGGCTTGCTCGGGTGTGGCCCCCATTGGCACATCCCCGGTAATGACTGCGACCTCTGCTTCAAAATCAATACCCCACTCTGGGTCAGCCACAATATCATCCGTTGGGGCAATAAAACCATCAGAAGCGCCTTGATACATGAGTGGGTCATGGTAGAAAGACTCGGGCACTTCGGCATTACGTGCTTTGCGCACCAGCTCTACATGGTTGATATAGGCAGAACCATCTGCCCACTGAAAGGCACGCGGTAGTGGCGAATGAAAAAGCTCGAGCTCAAAAGGCTGCGTATCTTGGTCTGAGTCATTGATCTGTTGATAGACCTGACGCAGCTTGGGAGCACATTCATCCCAGTGCTCCAGCGCATGTTGCAACGTCGGTGCAATTTCAGTCACCGGACGAAAACGGGTTAAATCACGGCTCACAACGACCAGACTACCGTCACGGCCTTTTTTCAAACTCGCTAATTTCATGAATATTCCTCAAACAAAACAACGGCCAAAACAAGAGCCCCTTATCAGGAGCTGGCCTTGAATTTCTCTTTGTAGCTGCCATCGTGAAGCCAGGCAGCATGCTTGGGTGCGCGGCGGGTTTCGCGCCATTCTTCGAGCATGTCCCACTTGACCTCGTCGAGGGCCTCTTGCATGCCTGGCAAGGGCGTATTAACGGCAAGCTCTAGGCGGTGCCCATTAGGATCAAAGAAATAAATAGATTGGAACAAAGCGTGATCAGTAGGGCCAACAACCTCGATGCCATTGGCCTCGAGCCGCTCTTTGGCTGCCAGCAGGGTTTCCATGGAGTCGACCTCCATCGCAAAATGCTGGGTCCATGCCGGCGTGTTTTCATCGCGTCCCATCTCTGGTTTGGTGGGTAGCTCGAAAAACGCCAACACATTGCCCATTCCAGCATCTAAAAAGATGTGCATATAGGGATCGGGCTCGCCTGTAGAAGGCACTTGATCCTCGGCAATCGCAAGCACCAGCTTCATATCAAGATTTTTTTCGTACCATTTTGCCGTCTCATAAGCATCTTTACAGCGGTACGCAACATGATGAATTTTTTTAATCATGGCAGTCTCCTGGTTATCAGTGGCATACCGGACTAAACCTTGCATTAATTATGTCGTGCAGGGCTGTGGCGTGCCTCTATCTCATTAGTTTATTACAGCCCAAAGTGACCTATTATTCAAATTGATTTTAAATATTGATTTATTAAAATTAGTACTAAATAAATCCGTTTAGGCACCGAAATCAATGAATATCCGTTTACGGCAATTGCAAGCCTTTGTTGAACTGGCCAAAACGCAAAGCTTTACTTTGGCGGCGCAAAATCTGTTCATTACCCAATCTGCACTAAGCAGCCTCATCAAGCAAATGGAAACCAACCTGGGCTTGCAGCTTTTTGATCGCAGCACCCGCCGCGTCGAGCTCTCTGCCGTTGGCCACGATCTCTATCCGCATATCAGCCAGATACTGCTTGACCTGGAACAGGTGCTGGATGAGGCCGCCAATTTAAAAAGCCTGAAAACCGGGGTCGTGCGCATCGCTGCGCCACAGCTTTTATCCTGCACCATGATGCCGCCCCTGATACAAAGCTTCCAAACACAACATCCACAGGTGGAAATTCAGTTAGTGGATTGTGGGGTGGAACAAGTGGCCAACAAGGTGTTGGCCAATGAGGTAGACATAGGAATCGGCCCCGAACGCGACTTGCATGATGATATACAGGCCAACTTATTTTTTGATAGTGCCTTTTGTGCCGTTATCCCGCCTTGCCACCCGCTTAATGAGAAAAAACAAATACGGTGGCAAGACCTAAAAAATGAGCCCCTGATTTTGTTGCAAGGACATTTCACCCAACGCCTTTTTGGTGACCTCACCCAGCCTGACCATGGGCTTGATGTGCAGTTAAGGCCCACGACCCAGGTCAGCTTCATGTCCACGGCCCTGAGCATGGTGCATTCCGGGCTGGGCCTAGCCATTTGCCTGCCTTATGCGCGGCCCCTGGTAACGCTTTATGGCCTAAACATGCATGTTTTACACGAGCCACAAATTTTTCGCCGATTTTATATCTTTCAGCGCGCAGCCCGCGCCTTGGCTCCTGCCGTCGGGCAGTTCAAGGCACATTTATTAAGTCAGACATCGGCCATGGCCGCAAATGCAGCCGTCAATCCAGCTGAATAACCATACGCACCAGACTGCTGCGATAAGCAGACAACGACAATAAAAAAACCCGCAAAGCCTGGCCTTGCGGGTTTTGAATAACAAGCCTTGATGCAGGCCTTTGAAACGAATTACATGTTTTCGATCATGACATCGCCAAAGCCTGAGCAAGAAACCTGCTGTGCCCCTTCCATGAGACGGGCAAAGTCATAGGTCACGCGCTTGGAAAGGATAGCCTTTTCCATGCTGCCAATGATCAGGTCAGCTGCCTCGGTCCAGCCCATGTGGCGTAGCATCATTTCAGCGGAAAGGATGAGCGAGCCTGGGTTGACATAGTCTTTGCCGGCATATTTGGGAGCAGTACCGTGGGTGGCTTCGAACATGGCCACAGAATCAGACAAGTTGGCACCGGGAGCAATACCAATACCACCGACCTGCGCAGCCAATGCGTCAGAAATGTAGTCACCGTTGAGGTTTAGTGTGGCAATGACATCGTATTCAGCAGGACGCAACAAGATTTGCTGCAAGAAGGCATCTGCAATGGAATCCTTGATGACAATGTCGCGACCCGTTTTGGGGTTTTTGAATTTGCACCATGGGCCGCCATCGATGGGGGTAGCACCGAATTCTTCCTTGGCGAGCTCATAGCCCCAATCGCGGAAAGAACCTTCGGTGTACTTCATGATGTTGCCCTTGTGAACCAAGGTCACAGAGGCGCGGTCATTATCAATGGCGTACTGGATGGCCTTGCGTACCAAGCGCTGCGTACCCTCGCGGGATACGGGCTTGACGCCGATGCCCGAGCTTTCGGGGAAACGGATTTGGGACACGTTAAGCTCGTTGCGCAAGAAATCAATCAGCTTTTTAGCCTCGGGGGACTGAGCCTCGAATTCGATACCGGCGTAGATATCCTCGGAGTTTTCACGGAAGATAGCCATGTTGGTTTTTTCGGGCTCGCGCACTGGGGAAGGCGTGCCTTTGAAATAACGTACCGGACGCAAGCAAACGTAGAGGTCGAGCTGCTGGCGCAACGCAACGTTCAAGGAGCGAATACCACCACCAACAGGTGTGGTTAAAGGCCCTTTGATGGATACGACGTAGTCTTTTACCGCATCAAGGGTTTCCTCAGGCAACCAGACATCGGGCCCATAAACACTTAAGGATTTCTCCCCAGCGTAAACCTCCATCCAGTGGATTTTACGCTTGCCACCATAGGCTTTTTCCACGGCAGCATCGACCACTTTTTTCATGACGGGGGTGATATCCACGCCCGTACCGTCACCTTCGATAAACGGCACAATGGGGTTATCGGGAACGTTTAGGGAAAAATCGGCATTGACCGTGATCTTTTGGCCCTCGGCTGGGACTTTGATATGTTGGTAAGACATGAATGCTCCGAAAGTAAAAACGAAAAAAAAGCATCACGAAATGAGTGGATGGCTTTTCAGTGTTAAGTCTTATATAAGAGTGTAGCCCATAAGGCAAGGGAACGAAAACCAAAAGCCAAAACCCCTGTAATTTTACCCCAATATTGTCCACTGCAGGGTCGCCCATAAAGTATTTATCTATTTTTTCAATACTTTATACAATAAAGGGGTTAGGCTAGAGGGTCACTTTGGGATGGCCCGCGTTAGCTTTGTTTTAATCCTCACCATGGCGGTTTTCTATGTTTAACCCCTCACGCGAGCAGGTACGCCAGTTTTTTAGTCAATGCTGGCAAAAATACTGTGCCAAGCAACCACTTAGCCCGCTGGAACAAATGGCGGCTGATATCATTGTCTGGCATCCCGAATATCACGATCTATTACGTGACCCCGAGGCAGTCCACGACGACTATACCGTCGAGAAAGGCCAAACCAACCCGTTTTTGCACCTATCCATGCACTTGGCAATACAAGAGCAGCTTTCAGTGGACCAGCCACCTGGCATACGCGCTGCTTACGAGGCCTTGTGCCAAACCCATGAGCCCCATGAGGCCAGCCACCGCATCATGGAAGCCCTGGGCGAGGTGGTTTGGGAGGCACAACGCCTGGGCAAGCCGTTGGATAATCAAAGATACCTCAGCCTGATCCACCGCCACGCCCAACCCGGCCATCGGTCTCGCCGTTAACACGGGCTGTGGGCCACTGACCAATGACTGCGGGCCCTGCTGCCATTTTTCATGGTATTCACTTGATCTTGTTGCTTGCTTAAATTTATTGCTTACTTGAACTTATTGCTTGATTGACGGTTTTTATGTCCATTCATTCCAGTTTATCGCACGCCACCCCTTTTACTGGCACTGAGCATTATATTGCTACCGAAGAACTCCGCTTGGCGGTCAATGCCGCACTCACGCTAGAGCGCCCCCTGCTTATCAAGGGTGAGCCCGGCACGGGCAAAACCCTTTTAGCCCAAGAGGTGGCGGCTGCCTTGGACCGCCCCCTGCTGCAATGGCATATCAAATCTACCACACAAGCCCAACAAGGGCTGTATGAATACGATGCCGTATCGCGGCTGCGTGATTCTCAGCTTGGCGATGAGCGGGTCCACGATATCAGTAACTACATCGTCAAAGGCGTGCTCTGGGAGGCCTTTACCTCAGAGGTACCCGCCGTGGTCCTGATCGACGAGATTGACAAGGCTGATATCGAATTTCCCAATGATTTGCTGCGCGAAATCGACAAAATGGAATTCCATGTCTACGAGACCCAGCAAACCATCACTGCCAAACATCGGCCGTTAATCATCATTACGTCCAATAACGAAAAAGAACTGCCCGACGCCTTTTTACGGCGCTGCTTTTTCCACTACATCCAGTTTCCCGACCCAGAGGTCATGCAAGAAATAGTGCATGTCCATTTCCCAGAGATACGCGCTGATATCCTGCAAGCCGCACTCAAAACTTTTTACGCTTTGCGCGATACACCAGGCCTGAAAAAACAACCCTCTACTTCTGAATTCCTGGATTGGTTGCAGCTGCTCTTGCGCGCAGACGTTGACCCTGACAGCCTGGCCGCCAATGAAGGGGCCTTGCCACCCATGGTTGGGGCCCTCATCAAAAATGAGCAAGACCTTAGCCTGCTGCAGCGGCTGGCTGCGTACGTGCGCTAAGTATTCACTATCTTTGCTTTTTGGTGCTTTGGCTTTAACGCACTATGTTTATTGATTTTTTTTACCATTTGCGTGCTTATCAGCTTCCGGTTTCGATCCAGGAATACTTGGGCCTGCTGGAATTATTGCGCAGCCGGGCCACTCCCCTTAGTCTTGATGAGTTTTACCACTATGCCCGCTTATGCCTCATCAAAGACGAACGCCTCTATGACCGTTTTGACCAGGCCTTTGGCCGCTACTATGAAGAGCAGGAACGCCGGCGCCCCGAAACCGCTGATGTCCCGCTGGATTGGCTGATCAAAGACTTCGAACGCCAATTGACCGAAGCGGAAAAGGCGGCCATCCAAAAACACGGCTGGGAAAAGCTGATGGAGCTTTTCAAAGAACGCCTTCAAGAACAAAAAGAGCGTCACGCGGGTGGCAATCGCTGGATTGGTACCGGCGGTACTTCTCCCTTTGGCCATGGTGGCTATCACCCAGAGGGTATTCGCCTCGGTGGCCCCTCTGCCGGCCATCGTACTGCCGTCAAGGTGTGGGAGGAACGCCAGTACAAAGACTATGATGATGACGAAGCACTGGGCTCTAGAAATTTCAAAATTGCCCTGCGTCACCTGCGCCGTTTCGTCCGTGAAGGGGCGGCAACTGAGTTCGACCTGGACCACACTATCCAGAAAACTGCACAAAAAGGCGGATTATTGGATATACAAATGCGCCCAGAACGGCGCAACACCATCAAGGTGCTCATGCTGCTGGATGTGGGCGGCAGCATGGATGACCATATCCGCGTCGCCGAAGATCTTTTTGCCGCTGCCCGCTCTGAGTTCAAGCACCTGGAAATACTTTATTTCCATAATTGCCCCTATGAATATCTTTGGCGTGAAAACGCCCGCCGTCATGACCGCCGGCTAAGCACCTGGGATGTCCTGCGTACTTATAACGAAGATTGGCGCTTAATTATCGTGGGCGATGCCACCATGAGCCCTTACGAGGTGCTGATGGAGGGCGGATCGGTGGAGCACTACAACGAAGAAACAGGCGCTGTCTGGTTGCAACGCCTTTTGCATCAGTGGCCCAAGGCCGTGTGGCTTAACCCCCAGCCTAAACACTATTGGCGCGTACACCAATCCATACACATTTTGCGTAAAATAATGCACGATCGGATGTATGCTGTAAATGTCAGCGGTCTCGAAGCGGCCATGCGCTATCTGGCTAAATAAACTCAACAGGAAATGCTGCCATGACTACTCGTTTGTCTTTCTTGTTATTCCTTGTAATGACTTCCCTGATGACCATTATCGCGCCGGCGCTAGCACAGGCCCAAGATGCGCCCAACGAGGCCAAGGCCACCCCTGCACTGACGGCTTTGGCTCAAGTCGAAGGGGTCAGCGAATACCAACTGGACAATGGTTTGCGCATTATATTGGCCCCCGATGAATCGCGGCCCAATACCACCGTCAACATGACCTACCTGGTCGGTTCACGACATGAAAACTACGGCCAGACGGGCATGGCACACCTGCTCGAGCACATGCTGTTTCGTGGCACCCCCAATATGCCCAACGCCCTGGCCGAGTTTTCCAAGCGCGGCCTGGCCGCCAATGGCACCACCTCTGCCGATCGCACCAATTATTTCGCTACCTTTGCGGCCGATGAAGAAACCCTGCACTGGTATCTTGATTGGCAGGCCGATGTCATGCTGAATGCCACCATTTCTCAAGAGGAGCTGGACGCGGAAATGACCGTGGTACGCAATGAAATGGAACGCGGGGAAAACAGCCCTTTCCGTGTGCTAATGCAAAAAATGCAGGCAGCAGCCTTTCAGTGGCACAACTATGGCAAATCGACCATCGGCGCCCGCTCTGATGTCGAGCAGGTCGATGTAGAGCAGCTTAGGGCTTTTTATAAAGACTATTATCAACCGGATAATGCTGCCCTGATTATCAGTGGGCGTTTTGATCCTGACACCACACTGGACTACATTGCCAAAGTCTTTGGTGCCATTCCCAAGCCGACACGTACACTCAAACCGGAATACACCGTCGAGCCTGTTCAAGACGGGCCGCGCATGGTTACCCTCAGGCGCCAGGGCGGGTCGCCTATTGTGGCCGCAGAATACCATATTCCAGCCGAGGCCAGCCCGGATTTCATTCCCATTAGCCTGGGTGTCAATATCCTGGCTGATACCCCAAGCGGGCGCCTTTATCAGAACCTGGTCGAAAATGATCTGAGTACCAGCGTCTTTGGCTTTGCTGCCGGCATGAAAGACCCTGGCTACGCCCTTTTCATGGCCGAACTTAAAGATAGTATGGACCCGCATCAGGCTCTGGCAGTCATGAATGACACCCTGGATGAAGTCAGCGAACAGCCCTTCACCGAAGAAGAGCTAAAGCGGGTAAAGAACCAATGGCTCAATGCCTGGAACCAGGCCTATGCTGACCCCGCCCAATTGGCCATGGCTCTATCGGAAAGCGTTGCCGTGGGCGATTGGCGCCTGTTTTTTTGGTCTCGCGATCAAGTCCAGAACATTGAGCTAGAGCAGGTACAAGACACCATCACACGCTGGTTTACCCCTGATAACCGTACCAATGGCATGTATCTGCCCACCGAAGACCCCCAGCGGGCGCCAGCTGCGGAGCCAGTGGATATTGACAGCTTGCTCGCGGATTATGCCGGTCGGGAACAAGCTGCCGCCTCGCTAAGCTTTGACCCTACCCCAGAAGCTATCAACGAAGCTACCTTGGTCGAGGAAATCAGCCTGGGTGAACAACACCATGCCCGGGTGGCCCTGCTGAACAAACCCACCCGAGGTGATCGCGTCAATGCCTTATTAACCCTGCGTTTTGGCAGCCCCGACGATCTCAAAGGCCTGCGCTCAGTAGGGGCAGCCACCGCCCAGCTGCTGGCCTATGGCACCGAGCAGCTCGATCGCCAAGAGATCTCGGATCGTTTCACCGAACTGCAAGCCGATGTCAGTTTTGATGGTAGCGCCCAAGGAGTAACCGTTAGCATCGCTACCGTTAAAGAACATTTTGACGCCACGGTTGCCTTGGTCATAGAAATTTTGCGCTCCGCCACTTTCCCTGAGCGCGAAGTCGAGAAGTACAAGGCACGACACATTACCGCCCTCAACAACGCCAAAACTGAGCCCACCGCCGTCGCACGGCAGGAACTGGCTCGCCATTTCAACCCTTGGCCCGAGGACGATATCCGCTACGTGCCCACCTTTGAGCAAGCAATGGCAGATACTGAAAAGATCAGTGCCGAACAACTTAGAGCTTTTCACCAGAACTTCTACGGGCTGGGGGACCTGCGCTTTACGGCTACAGGTGCCTTCGAACCGGACAATATCATCCAGGTGCTTAAAGATAGCTTTGCCGATTGGCGCAGCGCCCCCACCTACGTTCGCGCGGATGACCCTTACGAGGAAGTCAGCACCGAGCATTTCACTATCCACACGCCTGACAAGGCCAATGCCTTTTTCATGGCAGAACAGCAATTCCCACTGCAGGACACGGACCCCGATTACGTGCCTTTGTATTTAATTAACTATCTATTGGGGCAATCGGAAACCTCGAAACTGTGGAATAGGGTTCGTGTTAACGAAGGCCTTTCCTATGACGTGCGCAGCCAGCTTTCGGTCTCAGCGCATGAGCCCCTGATGCGTTGGATTATCTATGCTATCCATGCACCAGAAAACTCGGACAAGCTGCAATCCGTGATCAAGGATGAGGTACAAAATGCCCTGCAGGAAGGTTTTAGCCCTGAAGATGTTCAGGCAGGCATTCATGCGCTTTTACGCTATCGCGAATTGGCACGCAGCAATGACAGCACCATCAGCGGCACCTGGATGCATTACCTCGATCTGGACCGCAACTTTGATTGGTCAGCACAAATTGATGAACAGCTGCAGGCGCTGGATGCGGAACGTGTCAACGAGGTATTCAAAAAGTACATGCATTTTGATACCTGGAGCACTGCTTTGGGGGCTGACCAAGACAAACAGACAGCGACCAAAGACGAGCAGGAGAAGTAGGACCAGGACGAGCAGGACTAGCACAAACCAATAACGCGCGGTAAGCACGACCTTTGCTTGCCGACCGCAGGGCCATAAAAAAAGCGATGGCTAAGGCTAGCCATCGCTTGTTTAACCCACCGACCTCATGGGAATTGGTCTTGCCGTATATGTCGTGTGTGGGCCCCAGCCTTAGAACTGCCCGGCTGGCCCTCTTAATTCGTGCTTCAGGACGTGAAAAAGCGTTTGACCTTATCTGTCCATGACTGGCTTTGCGGTGAATGCTTGTCGCCCCCCGAATGCAGTGCCTGTTCGAATTCGCGCAGCAGGCGCTTTTGCTCTTCAGACAACCGCACGGGTGTTTCCACCTGGATATGGCAGTATAAATCGCCAGGATAACTTGAGCGTACCCCTTTGATGCCTTTGCCACGCAATCGGAACATTTTGCCCGATTGGGTGCCTTCGGGGATGGTAATTTCACCACGCCCGGTCAGGGTGGGTACCTCGACGTCGCCACCTAAAGCTGCGGTTGTAAAAGGAATGGTCAGCTCGCAATGTAGGTCATCACCCTCGCGACGGAAAATGCCATGAGGCTTGATGTTGATTTCCACATACAGGTCACCGGCTGGCCCGCCATTAACGCCGGGCTCACCTTTGCCACCCAGACGAATACGCATGCCATCGTCAATACCGGCAGGAATATCGACCTCGAGGGTTCTTGTCGTACGCGTACGGCCAGATCCGTTACAAGCATTGCAAGGGTCTTTGATTTCCTCACCCGTGCCATGACAGGTTGGGCAGGTTTGCTGGACGCTGAAAAAGCCCTGCTGCATGCGTACTGCCCCAGCCCCGCCACAAGTACTACACGTTTGCGGCTGCGTGCCCGCCTTGGCCCCGCTGCCATCGCAGGAGGAGCAGACATCCCAGCTGGGAACACGAATTTCCGTTTCAAAACCACTGGCCGCCTGCTCTAGGCTGATATCCAGGGAATAGCGCAAGTCGGCGCCGCGATAAACCTGAGGGCCACCACGCCCTCCACCGCGCATACCGCCAAAGATCTCGCCAAAGATATCCCCAAAGGCATCGGCAAACCCAGCACCGCCCATTCCCCCCATGCCTGCGGCATTAGGGTCAACCCCGGCATGACCAAAACGGTCATAGGCCTCACGCTTTTCATCATCATAAAGAATTTCATAGGCCTCTTTGACTTCTTTGAACTTTTCTTCGGCCTCTTTACTGTCTGGATTGCGGTCAGGGTGATATTTCATCGCCAGGCGTCGGTACGCCTTGCGAATATCATCCTTACTGGCGTTTTTTGCCAGACCTAAAACTTCATATAAATCGCGTTTTGCCATGTTTTTCCAAAGTGCAAAGCACTTTATTACAGAATAATAAGGCCCGATTTCCGGTCTTTGAGCCAGAAATCGGGCAACTGTGAATTACCAAAACGATAGTTTATTAGTCGCGCTTAACTTCTTTGAAATTAGCATCAACCACATCGTCGTCGGCATTGGCCTCAGCAGCGCCCGCGGCCCCGGCATTAGCTTGTTGCTGTGCCTGCATATCGGCGTAGACTTTCTCGCCAAGCTTTTGGGCGGCAGCGTTGAGCGCTTCGACCTTTTGGTCTATTGCCTCTTTATCGCCGTCCTTGAGGGTTTCCTCGAGCTCAGCGATAGCTGTTTCAATGGCTTCTTTCTCGGTAGCCTCGAGCTTATCGCCGTGCTCTTCAAGCGATTTGCGCGTTGCATGGACCAAGGCTTCAGCCTGGTTGCGCGTGCCTACCAGCTCGGCCAGACGGCGGTCTTCTTCGGCGTGTTGCTCGGCCTCTTTCATCATGCGCTCGACTTCTTCCTCGGTCAGACCCGAGTTGGCCTTAATGGTGATCTTGTTCTCTTTACCCGTGCCTTTGTCTTTGGCCGACACATTAAGAATGCCGTTGGCGTCAATGTCAAAGGTCACCTCGATCTGCGGCGTACCACGGGGGGCAGGAGCAATGCCTTCGAGATTGAATTCACCCAGCAGCTTGTTGCCCGCAGCGATTTCGCGCTCGCCCTGGAACACCTTGATGGTCACGGCTGGCTGGTTGTCATCTGCCGTAGAGAACACCTGGGAAAACCGGGTAGGAATGGTGGTGTTCTTTTCGATCATTTTGGTCATCACGCCGCCCAGGGTTTCAATACCCAGGGACAAGGGGGTGACATCAAGCAGCAGCACATCGGTGCGATCGCCCGACAAGACCGAACCCTGGATGGCTGCGCCACTGGCAACTGCCTCATCAGGGTTAACGTCACGGCGCGGATCACGACCAAAGAACTCTTTGACCTTTTCCTGGACCTTGGGCATGCGTGTCATGCCACCCACCAAAATGACGTCATCTATTTCTGATACCTTGACACCCGCATCGGTAATTGCGATGCGGCAGGGCTCGATGGAGCGTGCGATCAGGTCTTCGACCAGGGCCTCGAGCTTGGCGCGCGAGATTTTCAGGTTCAGGTGCTTAGGCCCAGACTGATCTGCCGTAATATAGGGCAGGTTAATTTCGGTTTGCTGTGCTGAAGAGAGCTCGATTTTCGCTTTTTCAGCAGCCTCTTTAAGGCGCTGCAATGCCAGCACGTCACCCGAGAGGTCGACGCCACTGTCTTTTTTGAATTCTTCGATGATGTAATCGATGATGCGCTGATCGAAGTCTTCGCCACCCAGGAAGGTATCACCGTTGGTGGATAAAACCTCGAATTGTTTTTCACCATCGACATCAGCGATTTCAATGATGGAAATATCAAAGGTACCCCCACCCAAGTCGTAAACAGCAACCTTGCGGTCCCCTTCGGTCATTTTGTCGAGACCAAAAGCCAATGCGGCTGCGGTGGGCTCATTAATGATGCGCTTGACCTCGAGGCCGGCAATCTGGCCAGCGTCTTTGGTGGCCTGACGCTGACTATCATTGAAATAGGCAGGCACCGTGATCACAGCCTCGGTGACGGGCTCGCCCAGGTAGTCCTCGGCGGTTTGCTTCATTTTGCGCAAGATATCTGCAGACACCTGCTGTGGCGCCAGGGCCTTGCCCTGTGCCTCGACCCAGGCGTCACCATTTTCTGCCTTGACGATCTTATAAGGCATGAGCTTGATGTCTTCTTGGACCTCGTCCTCTTGGAAGCGACGGCCAATTAGACGCTTGACAGCGAAAATGGTGTTTTGAGGGTTGGTCACCGCCTGGCGCTTTGCTGGTGCACCGACCAAAATCTCGCCATCATCCAGATAGGCAACGATGGAAGGGGTCGTGCGGGTACCCTCGGCGTTTTCGATAATTCTGATGTTGTCGCCCTCGACAACAGATACACAACTGTTGGTTGTGCCTAAGTCAATTCCAATAATTTTACTCATCTTGATTCCTAGCCTTGATTTTTTATTGGCGGCACCATAGTGCCCAAATAACTGCGTTATCTTTTATATGGGGCCACCTTGTTAAACTTCAAGCCCTGATTTTGGCGCTTATTCCTCGGGTGTCTGGGACGGGGCCCCAGAGGACACCATGACCAACGCGGGGCGCAAAACCCGATCGGCAATCACATAACCTTTTTGCAATACTTGTGCGATCGTGCCTTTTTTTTGCTCTGATGGCACGTTGGAAATGGCCTGGTGTACATGCGGATCAAAAGCTTCGCCCACCTCGGGCGCTACCTCGCTAAGCTGATGGCGCTTAAAGGCGCTATCTAATTGTCTCAGGGTGGTTTCAACCCCCTCGGTCAGGGCCTCGACACTTTGGTCGGGCTGTTCCAATGCGGCTTCAAGACTATCGCGCACTGGAATAAGGCTTTCTGCAAAGCCCTCGACAGCAAATTTGCGTACCTTAGAGATTTCCTCTTCGCTGCGGCGACGGACATTATCCGTTTCCGCGCGCGCACGCAAATACTGGTCCTGGAAGGCGGCAGCTTTTTGCTGGGCCTCTTCGAGCTCTTTCATAAGCGCCTCGTATTCCTCAGGGCTGGGAAGAGTGATTTCCTCGTCCGTTGTTGACGGTGCCCCCGTCTCTGCAGAAGCCGTGTTGTCCCCTGCAGGGGACCCGGTGTTTTCAGCGTCTACCGCTTCCTGAACCCCTTCGGGCTCTTGGTGCGTTTTTTTTGCTGCAGACATACCTTTCTCCACTACTTAAAAATGGTCATATCACCCTAGATGGGGGTGAGCCAACCGATTTCAAGACTTAAAACTGATTTTGAATGCGACGATAGGATTGGGCCAGGCTGACATTGGTGTGCATCACCGACTCTGAAAAGGCCTTGGCCGACTCAGGCACTGTTTTTAGGGCCTGCAAATCGGTGTGCCCGGTGACCACCGTCGCCGAGGGCAAATAAAAATGGGCGGGAATATCCTGGCCTTCAACCACGCAGTTATGCCTAATCACCGCCGAGTCCCCTACCTGACAATTAAACAAGACGGAATTAAACCCGATAAAGACATGACTGCCTACCGTGCAGGGGCCATGCACGATAGAGCGATGGGCAATAGAGCTGTGCTCTCCAATGACGACGGCCGCCCCATCCTTGGAGTGAATGACCACACCATCCTGAATATTGGAATTGGCACCAATGATAATGGGTTCCAAATGCCCGGTTTCATCGAGCTCGTCAGCCCGGATAACGGCATAAGGGCCGATGAAAACATGGGGGCCAACCTCGATGCGACCGCATAAAATGGCCGTGGGATCGACAAAAGCTGTTTCATGGACAACAGGGAAATCACCCCGGGGGTTTCTTCTGAGCATAGTTGTGCTCCTAGTCTATAGCCTGATCACCAGCGTCATGCCTGTGGCAACCAGCCTTGTAAATGTTGTTGTATCAGCCGAACCAGGCCCTGTATCCAGTGGGGCTCAGCATTTAAACAGGGGATATAGCCAAAATTCTGCCCCCCTGCTTGCAAAAAAATCTCTCGATATTCCACGTCGATCTCTTCCAGCGTTTCGAGGCAATCGACGATAAAACCCGGACAGGTGACATGAATATTGGTAACCCCTTCTTGTACCCATTGTTTCAATAGGGGTTCGGTATAAGGCTGCAGCCATTCGGCTGCGCCAAAGCGGCTTTGGAAGGCATGGTAAATGGGTACCTGCTCATCAGCCAGTACCTGCTGCAGTGCATATAGCGTATGCATGCATTCCATGTGATAAGGGTCGCCTGCCTCAACCGAATGTTTGGGAATGCCATGAAAACTAAGCAACAAGCGTTCTGGCTTGCCATGCTGCTGCCAATATTGGCGTATTTGCGTGGCCAAAGGTTGAATATAGGCCTCGTGGGCACAAAAACTGTTGATAAATCGCAATTCGGGTTGGCGCCGATAACGGGCTACCTGTCGGGTGACCGCATCTACAGCAGAAGCAGTGGTACTGGCAGCATATTGTGGATATAGCGGTACCACCAATATCTTGTCACAGGATTGTTGGCGCAGTTGCTCTAACCCATCGGCAATGGAGGGGGAACCATAACGCATGCCCAAGGCGACCTGTATGGGCCACCCCTGGTCGTCAAAACACTGTTGCAAGGCTGCCACTTGTTGCTCGCTATACACCAACAAAGGGGCCCCTTCGGGCAACCAAATGGATTGATAGCGAGGCACCAGCTTGCGGGGTCGCAACCCCAACACAGCCGTACGCAAAATCGGCTGCCAGAAAAGGGCGGGCAGCTCGACTACCCGCGGGTCTGATAAAAATTCGGCCAGATAGCGGCGAATGGCGGCTGGCTCGGCGTCATCCGGTGTGCCTAGATTGATTAATAACACCCCGATCTTGGGGGGCTGCTGAGCAAAAGGTTGATCGTGCACGAAAGATTCATCAAAAGGTTCGGGCAAATACTTTTTCAGCAGCATGACAAAGGACTCGTAGCGTCAACCACAGACGCACCTGGCGACAAACAAAAAGGGTTATTTCCTTTCACCACGGGCTCGTTTAAGCAGTGGTGCTTTGGCTTAGTGCATTGGACAACATTCGGGCCGTTATGTCCACTATGGGAATAACTTTTTCGTAGGCCATCCGCGAAGGGCCAATCACCCCCAATGTGCCCACCACCCGGCCATCGACCCCGTACGGGGCGGTCACCACGGAAATTTCTTCCATGGGGACTAAATGGGAATCACCACCGATATAAATTTGTACCCCTTGCGCCTTGGAGGAAATATCCAGCAGATGCAGCAGATCGGTTTTCTTTTCAAATAGGGTAAACAGGCGACGCAGGCGATCCATGTCTGCCGTCATGTCGTCGACATGCAACAGCTTGCTTTCACCCGCGATGACAACAGTATCCACCTGGCTGTCTGCATCGACGCTGGTCTCAACCGCGGCTTTCATCAAACGGGTGATATCTTTGCGCAAAGAGCTGAGCTGCCCGGACAGGGCCTCGTGGACCTCTTGGAAAGATTTGCCAGAAAAATGCTCGTTAAAGAAATTGCTGGCTTCGATGAGCTCGCTTTCCTGGTATTCCCGGGGTACAAACAAAATGCGGTTTTGGACATCGCCATCTGGGGTCACAATGATCAGCAACACCCGCTTGTCAGACAAGCGAATGAATTCGATCTGATGAAAGGTTTGGGCGCGTTTGGGCGCCAGCACCATGCCAGCAAATTGTGACAGGTTAGAAAGCACGTCGGCTGCCGTGGAAACCGCGCGCAGCGGCTCGTCTACTGGCAGGCGTAGCGGGAAATTGAAGTCTTCGGGGTTTTCATAATGGTGCACCGCCAATAACCGATCGACAAAAATACGGTACCCTTGGGGCGTTGGAACCCGTCCGGCCGACGTATGTGGGCTTTGGATCAGGCCTAGCTCTTCGAGATCAGCCATGACGTTGCGTATTGTGGCCGGCGACAAATCGAACACGCGCGACAAGGTCCGCGACCCCACAGGCTGGCCGTCGCTAATATAGCGCTCGATAAGCGCCTTGAGTAATTTGTTGGAACGTTCGTCTAACACCATTTTTTCCACAAACTCGGGTCATTGTGATGATACCAGCTGTTGCGCCATGATCTCACTATGAAGTAACTTTATATTTTAACCAACACTCTTTACTCGATCATAAGGTATTTTGCTTTATGCATTTTAAAACGGTTGCTCTCATTGGTCGTTACCAAGATAGCGGCATAGAAATGCCCTTGCTATCCTTAGCCAATATGCTACACAATGCCGGCTGTAACGTCATGGTCGAGCATGAAACTGCTCGCTCGATGCCTATTTTAGACTTTCCGCGTTGCAGCTACACGGAAATGGGCGGCAAGGCCGACCTGGCCGTGATCATGGGCGGGGATGGCACCATGCTGGGCGCAGCGCGCGAGCTGGCCCATTTCAATGTTCCCCTTATTGGTATCAACCACGGTCGCCTCGGCTTTATTACGGATATTCCCATCAAGGAAGCGCACGATGCCTTGAAAAGTGTGCTCTCAGGGCACTATGTCACTGAAGAACGCACCATGCTGGAAGGTCGCGTCATCCGTGACGGAAAAGTTTTATATTCCAGCATCGCCCTCAATGATATTGTCATCAATCGTGCTGGTCGCAGCGGCATGATCGAGCTAAGAGTGGAACTGAATGACTTATTCATGCACCGCCAACGCGCTGACGGTATCATTATCGCTACCCCTACCGGTTCGACAGCCTATGCCCTGGCAGCTAACGGCCCCATCCTGGATCCGCGCGTGCGCGCCTTACTGCTGGTGCCCATTGCCCCCCAAACCTTGTCCAACCGTCCCGTGGTTGTCCCCGAAGACAGCAAGCTAAACCTGACCATCACCTCATTGGGCCGCGGCCCACGCGGGGCCAGTGTCAATTTTGATATGCAAACCTGGTCTGACTGCCAGGTTGGTGATAGCGTACAAGTGCGGCGCACGAACCACACTGTCTGTTTTATCCACCCTACGGGATACAACTTTTTCTCAACCTTGCGTCAAAAACTGGGGTGGAACAGAATGCCCATACCCACCGATGATGATGAATAATCTGAGAAAACATCCTCTCTAGTGTCTGATGTCACCTCTGGCTTACCCCTTGACCGTTGATAGTCTACCTACAAAGACCTGATCACCATGCTACAGCTACTGCATATTCGCGACTTTGTCATTGTCGATGAGGCCCACATTGAATTTGATGATGGGTTGAGTGTGTTCTCGGGCGAAACCGGTGCCGGGAAATCCATTCTTGTTGATGCCCTGTCCCTGGCTCTGGGGGCCCGCGCCGAACAGGGGTTTATACGCCAGGGGGCCACACGCACAGAAATCAGTGCCGTTTTTGAGATCTCGCCCCCCGTGCAAGCCTGGCTCGAAGAGCAAGGCCACGAAAGCGACGACCATCTTATCCTGCGCCGCCTGATTGATCGCAACAACCGCAGCCGCGCCTTTATCAATGGTACGCCCAGCCCCCTTGGTCAAGTGCGCGACTTGGCAGCGCTGCTGGTCGACATTCATGGCCAGCATGCTCACCAAAGTTTGCTGGATCAACACACACACGCACAGATTCTCGATGCCCAAGGCCAGCACCAGAAATTGGCCAGCCAAACCCGCCAAGCCTGGCAGCTATGGCAAAAATGGCAGCGCGCTCTGGATGATGCATTGGCGCAACAAGAACAGGCCCAAGCTCAATTAGAGCAACTGGAATGGCAAATTGAACAACTCGAAACATTGAGCCTGGCGCCCAATGAGTGGGCCCAGCTTACCCAGGAACACGAACGGCTAGCGCATGCGCACACCATTCTTGAACAATTGGGGCAGGCCAAAGCCCTTCTGGATGATGAGCAATCCGAACCTAATGCCCGCCAGCTTTTGCACCAGGCCCGTCATCATGTGGATGCGGTCCTACAGCATGACCAGCGTTTGAACAATATTGCCCAGAACCTGGATTCAGCCCAAATCGCTTGCGATGAAGCCATTTCCGAACTTAACAGCTACCTAAGCAGTATCGAGGTTGATCCGGCCCGCCTTGCTGAACTGGACGAACGCATGGCCCAGGCGTTTGATCTGGCTCGTCGCTTTCACTGCCCCCCCGAAGAGCTGCCCGAGAAACACCAGGAACTGCTTGCGCAGCAAACGCAGCTTCATGAACGCCTTGATGTAGAAAAACTGCAGGCGCAATGCGAGGCAGCCCAACAAAGCTTTGACCAATATGCACAACAGCTTACCCAGGCACGCCAGAAGACTGCCGAAACACTTGGCCAGCAGGTAACCGCCACCATGCACGAGCTTGCCATGGAAGGTGGCCAGTTTGCCATTCAGCTAACCCCCTGCCCCCCCTATGCTGGCGGGCATGAACGGGTTGAATTTTTGGTGGCAGGCCATGCTGGCACCCGCCCTGCTCCTTTGGCCAAAGTCGCCTCTGGCGGTGAACTGGCACGCATTTCGCTGGCATTGGCAGTGATTGCCCATGCCGCCGAGCGGGTACCGACCCTGATTTTTGATGAAGTGGATACTGGAATTGGCGGCGCTGTGGCCGAGATTGTCGGGCGCTTGCTTGCCCAATTAGGCAAGCGTCATCAAGTGTTGTGCGTCACCCACCTGGCACAGGTAGCCGCTTGTGCGCAGCACCACTACCAGGTCAGCAAAAAACAAGTCGAGCAGCAAACGCTGTCGGCCATTAAACGGCTAGATACCCCGCAGCGCATTGATGAGCTGGCGCGCATGCTTGGGGGCATTGAAATTACCGCCACCACCCGCCAGCATGCCCAGGAACTGCTAGAGCGTGCACATTAATCGCCAGCGTCTAAGAATTAGCCCTTAAGGCGCGTGCATTAACCATCAGAGCTTGCGAATTAGCCCCGAAGGCATGCGCGGTTAACGTCCTTTGGGATTGTTGCGCTGCCCTGCTACAGCACCACTTTTTTCTTCTTGGCAGTCTTTGCAAGTGCCGTAGAGCACCAGGGTATGGCTTTCGAGCTCAAAGCCCAAATTTTCAGCGATGCGGTACTGGCGCTGCTCGATTTCCGGATCAGAAAACTCGACCACTCGAGCACAATGCGTGCAAATAAAGTGATCATGCTGATCGCCATCATTGAGCTCAAAAACAGCCTTGCCGCCATCAAATTGACTACGCGTGAGAATCCCGGCTTGTTCAAATTGAGTGAGCACCCGATAAACCGTTGCCAGGCCGATGTCGACCTCTTCGGCTATGAGTAAACGGTAAACGTCTTCGGCGCTAAGATGGCGTAATTCTTCATCACCGTCATAACGGCGAAAGATATCAAGAATTTTCAGGCGTGGAAAGGTCGCCTTAAGCCCCATATTCTTTAGTTTGTTTTGATCTTTCATGACTATGAGAATGTAAATTGATTGGGGGTAAGGCTCGTCGCCCAGCCTGTCTGACAACAGGCGGATTCCGAGAAGCATTGGTTGATTAAAGCTTAAAGCATTCGGAGCACAAGGATGGCTATTGGCCCAGCGTTACTACCCAAAAAGGTGCATTACTGTTGCCCCCTTGCCACCCCTGGATGATCGTCATCTTGTTATTATTGCACACTTATATTTCAGCATCCATGAAATCCCTGCCCAAACTCGACGTTTACGGGCCCATACCGGCAATAAAATGGCTAGCGCCCCCGAGACAATGACGGCAGGGACGTATTCTTATATGATATTGTTTTTACCCAATTCTTTCAGCAGGGCAGTTTCATGACGACTCAAACATTTCTGACCCCTTTGCGCCGTGGTGTGCTCCTGGGCACCCTTGTCATTGCGCTGAGCGCCTGTGGTGGCGGTAACTGGGGGTTCCCTTACCGCATCGACGTTCAACAAGGAAACTGGATTACCGCGGCTCAGGTAGAACAATTGCAGGTTGGCATGACGCGTGAACAAGTCCGATTTGTGTTGGGTACCCCTACCCTTCAGGATATTTTCTACAGCGATCGTTGGGAATACCCCTACTATTTCAAACCTGGCTACGGCGACGAAGAACTACGCACGTTCACGGTATGGTTTGAAAATGATCAGCTGGTGCGCTGGGATGGCAGCCGCCAACCCAACCGCCAGCCCTTTGAGCGGGCTGATAGCGGCGCTGAGGGCAAAGACCAAGACCAGGGTGCCACCCAAGCTGATGGGCAGGACAGCCCTGCACCAGGGGGGCCTGCAGCCTCACCGGTTTTTGTTGATACCCCGCCCATGCCCAACGAGGCTGATGATCCACAAAACACCCAGGATCCCTCGGCTATTCCCCAGACCCCGCAAGATCAAGCACCCACAGGTCAAGAACAACCCGCTGAATCATTCCCTCAGCCGGCTGGTCTCGAGCGACCCGACCCGCAGGAACACCCTGCTGGCCAATCTGCGCCCATGACTCGACCCGCCCCTGATCCCACCCCTGCTGGGGTCCCTGCCCCACCTTCAGTTCATTAATTCCCGGAAGCACGGCCGTCGAGCTGGCTTCGGGCCCCCTCCATAACAGTAACGACAAAGGGTTCCTATGAAAATCGCAATTTCAGGTGCTAATGGCCGCATGGGAAAAATGCTCATCGAGGCCGTGCTGCAAAGTGATGACCTCGAGCTCAGCGCCGCCTTGGCGCGCACAGGCTCAGAGGCCCTAGGTGTCGATGCTGGCGCTTTTTTAGGCCAGAAAACTGGCGTTATCATTACCGATGACACCGATGTTCTACAACAAGCTGACTGTTTGATTGACTTCACCCTTCCCGAGGGCAGCCTTGCTTATTTGGCCGCATGCCAAAAATTCGGTACCCGTTGTATTATCGGTACCACAGGCTTCGATAACGAGCAGCGGGCCACCATTGCCCAAGCCGCACGGGATATCCCCATTGTTTTTGCGCCCAATATGGGTATTGGGGTAAATATCAGCCTCAAACTGCTCGAGGTAGCGGCACGCCTGATGCAAGAGGGCTTTGATGCCGAAATCTTCGAGGCTCACCACCGCAACAAAGTCGACGCCCCCTCGGGCACAGCACTGGCCATGGGCGAAACCATCGCCAAAGCCTGGGGCAAAGAGCTCGATGATATCGCTGACTGGGCCCGACATGGCGAAACGGGTGCACGAGAAACCGGTCGCATTGGCTTTTCCGTGGTTCGCGGCGGCGATATCGTTGGCGAGCACACCGCCTACTTCTGTGGCTTGGGTGAACGTATTGAAATTACCCATCGCTCGAATAGCCGCGCCATTTATGCACAGGGCAGCTTGCGCGCCGCCCGCTTTTTAGCCCATAAGCCTGCTGGTTTGTACACCATGCACGACGTGCTGGGGCTTTAATACACCCATACCTTTTGGACTAGGGCGGCCTGCGCAGTTGCTGCGGCAGGCGCCCGGTGCAAAGGGAAAAGCCGCCCCTATCCCTTACTTCTACCTCTTTCTTTTGATCCTGGCCCTCTAGTCTCGCGCCTCTGATTTGGCTGCTGGCTGTGCCACCCCAAGGGTGACCGGCTCTTGCTCAAGCTGCAGACCAAAATAACGCTGCATATCAAGCTGTATTTTGTCTTTCAGATTAGAAATATCGTGCCAATCTGCCTGGCCTGGCTCGTAGTTCACCAATACCAGGGCCTGCTTGCGGTGCATGCCTAAAGGGCCTACCCGGCGCCCCTTCCACCCCGCCCGTTCCAATAACCAGCCCGCTGCCAGCTTGACGCTTTGATCAGGTTGCTCAAAGGCGCGCAAATCAGGCCACTGCTCTTTCAAGACGGCTGCCTGCCCTGCGTCTAGTACCGGATTTTTAAAAAAGCTGCCGGCATTGGCCAGCACCTCGGGGTCAGGCAGCTTGGATTGTCGTATCCGGCACACAGCAGAAAAGATATCCTGCGCCGTTACCTGTTGCTGCAATTCGGGGGCTGTGCGCAAATCTGGATAAGACAGCACTGGCTGCCATGCCTTGGGCAAGGCAAAGGCAACCCGTAAAATAAGCCACCGGCCAGGCCCTGCGGCCTTGAAAATGCTGTCGCGGTAAGAAAACTGGCACTGCTCAGCTGTTAGGCGATACTGACGCTGCTGCTGCCAATCCCAAACCTCTACCCAACGAATGAATTGCTTAACCTCTACTCCGTAGGCACCAATGTTTTGCACCGGAGCGGCACCTACTGTGCCCGGAATAAGTGCCAGATTTTCCAAGCCATACCACCCCTGATGCAAACTGTATTGCACCAGGTCATGCCAGGATGTGCCTGCCTCGACAACCAGGTGGTGGGCCAGCTCGGTTTCTTGCTGATAATAAATGCCCTGAGTGCGCACACAAATAGTCAGCCCAGGTACCCAGGGCGCAAAAACAATGTTGCTACCCCCGGCCAGCACCTGTATTTGCTCGAATTGGGCAGCAAGGGCCAGCAGCTGGGGAAGCTGTTCGACATGATCAAAAAAAACCAAATGCTGCGCCTGGGCACACAAACGCAAACTATGGAGCCCTGAAAGGCTGGCCTCCTGCTGTATTTTCACCAAAACACCTGTCTCATAAAAGCGGTTATCAATTGCCTAAGCAAATAATACACTGAGCACGAGCTTATTGCGCACCCCTACTTACGTCTTGACAAGAGAAAATCTGCTCTATATAATTTTATTTTTTTAGGGTATTGCCTAGCAAAATTTTCTTGGTTTTCCAGAATATGCTTGGCAGTTATCAAAGACAAAGACAGCCCGCTGATGCTTTTATGCATGAAGCATGAACCACGCGTCAGCCAGTTCTAAACTTTGATAGGTGTTTGCCTACAAAGCACTTGCTTTTTTAAAAAACACCCCTTATAATTATCTTTTATGCGGGAATAGCTCAGTTGGTAGAGCGCAACCTTGCCAAGGTTGAGGTCGCGAGTTCGAGCCTCGTTTCCCGCTCCAAAAATTGCCCCAATGGGGCTTTTTTTGTGCCCATTGCCAATGCTTAGGGTGACAACCTCCTGAGTCCGCGCCCATCTTTAGGCCAGCGCTTTACCTTTGGCTGTGCTTTCTTGGGCGGCACTCTCTTTAGCTACACTTCCTTTAGCTATGCTTTCTTTGGCGGCGCTTCATCTCTGGCCCACCTCCATGCTCGGTCAATGCCTTACCGCTGGCCAGCACCAGCCTCGTATCCTCGCTTTTCCCCTGCCCAGAGGATAACCACCTGCGCTAAAATCAGGGCTTATCCCCAAAAAGCAGGAGGAATGTCATGTACCGTTCTGTTTCCAGGGCGTTATTTGGTGCTGCCTTGCTCAGCTTAAGCGTAGCACTTCACGCCCAAACTACCCTGGACTATGTTCAAACGCCCGCCACCCAGGCAGCCAGTGCTGCTTATGACGACGGCTATAGCATTTTTCAACCTGTCCTGGCTCAAGAGGCGATAGTTGCCACCGAAGAAGCCCATGCCACTGAAGCTGCCTTGGCGGTACTTCAAGAGGGCGGCAATGTCATTGATGCGGCGGTCACCATTGGTTTTACCCTGGCCGTTACGCTGCCCAATGCAGGCAACTTGGGCGGCGGTGGCTTTATGCTTTATCACGACGCCCAGGATCAGCAAACCTATGCCATCGACTTTCGCGAGGTTGCTCCCAAGGGCGCCCATAAAGATCTCTTTCTGGACCAAGAAGGCAATGTCATCGATGGCCGCTCACTATATAGCCATTATGCGGTCGGTGTGCCGGGCACTGTAGCAGGCTTGATGGATGCTTACGAACGCTGGGGCTCGCTGCCCCTGGAACGCTTGCTGGCTCCGGCCATTGAGCTTGCCGAGCAAGGCTTCGAGGTCAGCCCAACTTTGGCCAGCGCACTGGAGCGCACCGCTGAACGCATGGGCCAATGGCCAGCCACCAAGGAAATATTTTGGCGCGACGGGCAGCCTCTGCAAGCTGGCGATACCTTGACCCAGGCAGATCTGGCTCATTCATTGCGCCTGATAGCCGAACAAGGCCAAGACGCCTTTTACCGCGGCCCTATCGCTGATGCCATCGTCAAGGAAATGCAGGATCACCAAGGCGCAATCACCCGCGAAGATCTGGAAGAATACAAAGTCATATTGCGCGAGCCCACTGTCGGGCAGTACCGTGGCTATGACATTGCCACCATGCCGCCCCCCTCTTCTGGTGGCGTGCACATACTGCAAATTTTAAATATGGCCGAGCATTGGCCTTTGCAAGACTGGGGGCATAATAGCGCCCAAACCATCCACCATCTTGCCGAAGCAATGAAATTCGCTTACGCAGACCGCAGTACCTTTTTGGGCGACCCGGACTTTGTTGATATTCCGCTTGAAGGCCTGCTTTCAAAGACGTATGCCGCTGAATTGGTGGAAAAAATCAATCCCGAGCAGGCTACTCCGGCTGAACAAATTGGCGCCGGGAACCCAAGTGATCACGAGTCCGAACAAACCACCCATTACTCCATTCTGGATAACCAGGGCAATGCCGTATCAGTCACCTATACCCTGAATACCAATTTTGGTAGCGGCATTGTGGTTCCAGGTACTGGAATTTTGCTGAATAACGAAATGGATGACTTTTCTGCCAAGCCAGGGGTTGCCAATGCCTATGGATTAATTGGTGGCGAGGCCAACGCTGTTGAGGCAGGCAAACGCCCCCTGTCATCGATGACCCCCACCATTGTCTTTGCCGATGGGGCGCCCATGCTGGTCACCGGCAGCCCGGGTGGCGCACGCATTATCACCACCGTGCTGCAAACCTTGATTAACGCGCTGGATTTCGATATGAATCCCGCACAATCCGCTGCTGCCCCCCGCTTTCATCATCAATGGTTACCCGATGAATTACGCATCGAGCTGGGTCTAAGTGCGGATACCATTGATCGCCTCCAGGCGCGCGGCCATGAGGTATCAATCAAACCAACCATGGGGCGCACCCAAACCGTCCAAAAACGGCAGGACCAGCTACAGGGTTATTCCGACCCGCGCAATCCTGACGGGCTAACCCTGGGCTACTAACCCAAAATGGCGGGGCGCTACCTCTTGTAGCGCTTTGCCTTATGCACGGTGAAACTGGGCTTTTCTTTTTTCCAAAAAGGCTGCAATGCCCTCGGCGGCCTCGGCCCCACCCTGGGCTGCGGCCATAAACCGGGCCTCGGCATCCAGCTGTGCGGACAGTTCATTGTCATAGGCCTGGTGACACAACTGCTTGATGCCCGCCATCGCCTGGGCCGGCCCCTGAGCCAGCTGTTGCGCGAAGGCCAAAGCCTCATCATATGCTGTTCCGGTAGGGCACAATTGATTGATCACCCCAAAATGGTGTAACCGCTGGGCATCAATAGGCCTGGCCGCCACACAAAGCTCGGTCAGCAATTGGCGGGGCAATGCCTGGGCCAATAGTCTTGTCACCCCCCCATCTGGCCCCAAACCCAGCCTGACCTGGGCGACGATGAAACGGGCCTGTTCATCGCTATAAAGGAAATCTGCAGCCAAGGCCATGGCAAAACCGGCCCCTGCTGCCCCGCCCTCAACTGCGGCAATAATAGGCAAAGGCGAGCGTTGCATGCGACGGATCAGATCATGCAGCCCGATTTCCAAAAGCTCACGCCGCTGGCTTTCGGGCAAGGACCGGCGCGCGCCCAGACCATCGACCTTACCGCCCGCACAAAAATATTCACCCGCCCCCACCAGCAAAAAAGCGCTTATCGCATCATCGTTTTCGGCAGCCAAAAGCTCGGCAGCTATCGCCTGATAGCCCTCTATGGGCAAGGCGTTGCGGCGTTTCGGGTTGTTGATGACCACCACTTTGACACGCCCTTCCTGCTTTACCTGAATAATGTCCGTCAATGCGTTGTTACCATCCTGAGCTTGCATGATTAACTCCTCAAAGCGCTCACCAAAATCAAAAACCAGTTCCCATCCCTAAAGATAGATTAATCCGCTAAGTGTAACGGCGGCTGCCTGCCTCATCATCTTTATGCGGGCAGCCCGACCAGCCTGTGTTAATACCGGGGAATTTGCCAGCATTGGGTAAGATCGCAAGGATGATCGTAGGGGCAAAACCAGGCTAAGCGCAG
>Ga0079226_10000403_pt1 | contig 29758 bp, 20 predicted proteins | sample Poulit2014_FD_76345 | JGI IMG/M metagenome (GOLD analysis project Ga0079226, IMG submission 76345) | Agricultural soil microbial communities from Georgia to study Nitrogen management - Poultry litter 2014 | ecosystem: Environmental > Terrestrial > Soil > Agricultural land | place: USA: Georgia...
CTATTACAGCAAGACGCCCTGCTACGCGCCCGGGTGGTGGCTGGTAAAGAGCAAGAAGCCGCCAAGTACAGTGATTACTTTGAACACGACGAACCCTACAATAAAGTACCCTCACACCGTGCTTTAGCAATTTTCCGTGGTCGCAATGAAGGCTTTTTAACGGTGAGTTTAAGCCTAGGCGATGACAACCCTAGCAGCATGCACCCTTGTGAGCTGATCATTGCCGAGCATTTTGCCATTCACAACCAAGGCCGCCCTGCAGATGCTTGGCTTGCCGAGGTGGTGCGCTGGACTTGGCGCGTGCGTTTGTCTAACCACTTAGAAACAGATTTATTTGGCCAGCTCAGGGAGTCAGCCGAAACTGAAGCCATCAACGTGTTTGCCCGCAACCTGCATGACCTGCTGCTAGCCGCACCCGCGGGGCCACGTTGCACTTTAGGTATTGACCCTGGGCTGCGCACTGGCTGCAAAATCGCCGTAGTGGATGCCACAGGTAAAGTGTTGGATACCGCCACTGTTTACCCCCATGTACCGCACAACAAATGGAATGAATCCTTAGCGGTACTCAGCACCCTCTGCAAAAAACATCAAGTGGAGCTGATTGCCATTGGCAATGGTACCGGCAGCCGTGAATCAGACCGTTTAGCCACTGAGCTGGTTAAAGCTCTGCCTGAGTTACGGATCAGCAAAATTATGATTAGCGAAGCCGGTGCTTCAGTGTATTCGGCCTCTGAGTTGGCAGCTCAAGAGTTTCCAGATCTGGATGTGTCCTTGCGCGGTGCGGTATCCATTGCGCGGCGTTTACAAGACCCCCTGGCAGAACTGGTGAAAATTGACCCTAAAGCCATTGGTGTGGGCCAATACCAGCATGATGTTTCACAATCACAATTGGCCCGCTCGTTGGATGCCGTGGTGGAAGACTGTGTAAACGCTGTAGGGGTTGATGTCAACACCGCCTCTGCGGCACTTCTGGCGCGCATTTCCGGTTTAAATAACACTCTCGCCAATAACATTGTTGCCTTCCGTGATGGGCATGGCGCTTTTAAAAGTCGCGCCGCACTCAAGAAGGTGCCACGCTTAGGGCCCAAAACCTTTGAGCTGTCCGCAGGCTTTTTACGGGTAATGCATGGCAGCAATCCACTCGACGGTTCTGCAGTTCACCCGGAAAGCTACCCCGTAGTTACGCGCATTGCCGCTGAAACTGATCGCGATATTCGTTCCTTAATTGGTGATTCTGAGTTTCTGAAACGCTTGGACCCCAAGCAGTTTACCGATGAAACCTATGGTTTGCCCACGGTCACGGATATTTTGCAAGAGCTCGACAAACCGGCCCGCGACCCGCGCCCCGAATTCAAAACCGCCAGTTTCCAAGATGGCGTTGAAAGCTTAAAAGACTTAAGCTTAGGCATGATTTTAGAAGGCGTAGTCACCAACGTGACCAACTTTGGCGCATTTGTCGATGTGGGGGTTCACCAAGACGGCTTAGTACATATTTCTGCTATGTCCGATAGCTTTGTGAAAGACCCGCACCAAGTTGTTAAAGCCGGCGACATTATAAAAGTGAAGGTGATGGATGTGGATATTCCACGGGCGCGCATTGCATTATCTATGCGCATGACTGACACACCGGGTCAGCAGCCCACTGGACCTGCACGCGAATCGCAGGCCCAACGCAGACCCCGCACTGAACGGCACTCTAAGCAAGACAAGCCAGCCCCTAAGCAGGGCACCATGGCAGCGTTATTCGCCAATGCTAAAGAACTTAAGAAAAAGTAACCTGAATCCAGCTGTTACTTCCACACATTTTGGCACGCCCTGTATTAAACAGGGCTAAACGCCTTTACAATCCGTGTTTTGCGCCCCTATATTGGCACGCTGCACTATTGAGGAATTACCCTTGAGCGATACATATTCTCGTCGTCTGGCCCTAGTCAGCCAGCCCGAAGCTTCAGCACTGCTCAAGCACTGCCTGCATGGTATTGAACGTGAAACATTGCGCGTCGAACGCAATGGTCGCCTCGCGTTGACCACGCACCCTAAGGCGCTTGGCTCCACTCTGACTCACGGCAGTATCACTACCGATTACTCAGAAGCACTGCTTGAGTTTATTACCGGTGCTCACCCTGACTCTGCGCAAACCTTAGCTGAACTGGATGATATCCACCGCTTTACCGTAAAAAACATTGGTCAAGAAGTACTCTGGAGTCCTTCGATGCCGGGTCATCTGCCACAAGAAGAGCAGATTCCCATTGCCACCTATGGCACCTCCAATAACGGTAAGCTCAGACACGTATACCGCAAAGGTTTATCAGTACGCTATGGCAGAACCATGCAATGCATTGCTGGGATTCACTATAACTTCTCTTTACCTGAAGCCATGTGGGAACTGTTACGCAAAGCAGAAAACGATCCCCGCTCGGCGCTGGACTATCAGTCCGCCGGTTATATTGCCTTAGTACGTAACTTCCGCCGTTACAATTGGCTCTTGATGTACTTATTTGGCGCCTCACCGGCATTGGATATCAGCTTTGTCCGTGACCGCGAACATCAACTGCAGTCTTTTGATGAAGACACTCTGTATCTGCCCTATGCCACCAGTTTACGTATGAGCGATTTAGGCTATCAAAGTAATGCCCAAGCCGGTATTACCCCTTGCTATAACGAGCTGAGTAGTTATACCGATAGCCTACGCCGTGCCGTCAGCACCCCCTACCCGCCTTATCAAGAAATCGGCACCAAAAAGGGTGATGAATGGCTGCAAATTAATACCAATATTTTGCAAATTGAAAACGAATACTATTCCTCCATGCGCCCTAAACGCATCACCTTAGAGGGGGAGCGCCCAGTTGATGCGCTGATTGCACGTGGTGTGGAATATGTTGAAGTGCGCTGCTTGGATATCAACCCATTTCTGCCACTGGGTATTGATTTGCCACAAGCACGCTTTCTGGACACTTTTTTGCTGTACTGCATCTTACAAGACAGCCCAAAGCTGAGCAGCAGCGAATGCACAGCCACCACTGAGAACTTTTTATCGGTGGTCAAACAAGGGCGTCTGCCAAACTTAGAGTTAATCCGTGATGCTCAGCCGATCACCCTGCAAAATTGGGGCTTGCAACTGCTTGACCAGATGCAAGCTTGTGCAGAATTGCTCGACAACAGCTATGGCATCACTGAGCACTCAGAAGCTTTGCGTAAGCAAGTGGACAAGCTGAATAACCCGAGCCTAACCCCTTCTGCCCAAGTCCTTGCCAGCATGCGTGAGCAACACTGCAGCTTCAGTCAGTTTGCCTTAAAGCAAAGCCTACAACACCTGCAAACCCTGAGCAGCCCAGCGTTGGATGCGAATAAAACTGCGCACTATGAAGAGCTGGCCCGCCAATCTCATCAGGCGCAAGAAGAGATTGAAAAACAGCCCCAATGCAGTTTTGATGAATTTATGGAAGACTTCTTAGCTGGCCGTTGACTCACGGCACAAGCAGCGCTGCCCTCTGAGTAGCGCTGCAGCTTTATTTTCTCAAGCCAACTAAGCAACTGCTTGGCTATGCAAGCTGGCTAGAGAAGACTTTGCTGACGACGTCGCCAATTGCTCAGACTGGCATCCAACTCGCTTAAAGTATTGATTCCTTGGCGCTCGGCGCGCCTGATAAAAATCAGCATCAACTCTGCGGTGACCAGCGCATCGGCACTGGCATTATGGCGCTGCAATACCTGCAAACCAAAATACTTCACCCAATCATCCAAGCCTGGGTTACGCATGCCGTGATCGGGGTACAGCAGCTGGGCAATTTCTGCCACATCATAAAAGGGGTGGCGCAATTGATAGGCAAAAGCATCGTGCATTTCACGCACCAACATACGCTGATCGAAGACCGCATGAAATGCCAACAGCGGACTGCCACCCACATAATCCATAAAGTTGAGCAATGCTTGAGCTGGCGGCATCCCTGCCGCCACAGCACTGGGCGGTATCTGGTGAATCAACACGCTTTCACTCACCGCATGGTTTTCACGACGCAAAGTGCAACTGAACTGATTCCCTAACGCAATCGCAGAATCCTCAATGGTGACCGCACCTATGGACAGTATTTTATCTTTTAAAGTGTTCAAACCACTGGTTTCTAAGTCAACAACCACAAAACGTTGTTCACTCAGCAACTGATCGGTTATTTCTGGCTCGGTTAACGCAGCTAAGCGCGCTGCATCTTCTGGGCTTATTGTGGGACTTTTTTTAAACCACTTAAAAATTTTCACAGCTGATACCGAAAAACTAAACTCGCTTGTAAGCGTTGTGCTTGGCGGAATGATTCACGCAAAATCCGGCGGTCTAATTGATTGAGCTCGTCCGGATAAATACGGTTGCTATACGACAACCCATTGCGCGCTTGCTGCTGATGCTGCTGCATGCGAATCAACTGAATAAAGTGATAGGCCTCGGCATAGGCATCGCCGTCTAAACGATCAATTACACCCTTGCTCACCAACTGGCGAATACGCTCCAAGGTATTGCTGCTGGCCACCCCATGGGCCAAAGCCAAAACTCGGATACCGTCTACAAAAGGGGTTAAACCTTTCATTTTCAGATCTAAGGTGTCTTTTTCCACTCCTTTCTTATCTAAAGAAAAGTTACGGAATAAGCCACCGAGCGGCGGTTTGTGCTGCAAGGCACTTTGCGCCAGCATACGTAAAAACATATCGTTGCCACGGATCATCGCCAACATTTCTTGACGTAAATTTTGGCTGCCCTCTAACGGCCCCCAAATTGCACGTAAATCAAAGAATACCGAACGATACAAGAGGTTTTCTGGTGTGGCTTGACGGACAATTTTACTGAAATAACGCGACCATTCTTGACGGGATAGACAGAGGTCGGCATTACCTGCCATCACATTGCCTTTACACAGGGTAAAACCGCAATCGTCTAAAGCTAGATTAATTTCACGGGCTAAAGGTAGTAGCTTTTGCCGAATCGCATTGGCTTCTTCTTGACTGTTGGCTTCAAATAAAATGCCATTGTCTTGGTCGGTATAAAGGGTTTGCTCTTTACGCCCTTCGCTGCCAAAGACTAGCCAAGTAAAGACTACACCAGGGTTTCCATGCTGCTCGATGCACAGTTCAATGACCCGCGATACCGTATGATCATTGAGCAAGGTAATTAAGCGCGTCACCTGCTCAGAACTGGCACCATGGGCAATCATTCGCTCTACCAGTTGACGCACGTCATCGCGCAGCTGCACCAGCACTTCAAGATTAGCAGCATGACGTATTGCCCGTGCTAAATGCACCAAATCAACCCGTTGCAGCGAGAATAAATCCCGCTCCGAGATGACCCCCACTAAACGGCCATCTTCAACCAAGCACACATGGGCAATGTGCCGCTCAGTCATCGCCAATGCAGCATCAAATGCAGATGAGTGCGGAGGCAAATGAAACGGATCACGGGTCATCAGCTCACTGATTGGCTGACGTAAATCCGCATTGGCATCAGCAATCACCCGCCGTAAATCACGCAAAGTAAAAATACCCTGTGGCCGCAAAGCTTCGTCAGTAATCACCAAGCTACCCACTTGCTGCTCATGCATCAGCTGCACAGCTTTATTTAACGGCAAATCACCATAGCAGGATACCGGCTGACGCATCGCCAACTCAGCCAAGCTGGTTTCCATGGAATACTGCGAACCCAAGGATTCTGCCGCACGACTTTGCACCTGCTGATTGGCTTGCTCCAGTAGGCTACTAATACCTCTTAATGAAAAATCTCGAAAAGCATTGCACTTAGAAAACAGCTTAACAAATGCAGCTTTATCAAGCAGCAAACAAAAGGTGTCTTCTGCAGCGATATGCGAAGTGCGGGTGGCGCGCTCACCCACTAATGCCGCAATGGGGAAGCATTCACCCGTGGTAATTTCAAAGGTGGTTTCTTGTTCGCTGTCCATGCCTTGACGGCGCTCACCATACACCCGGCCTTGTTTAACAATGTAAAAAAACTTGACCGGCCCATCGTCTGGGCAGATGATTTTATCGCCTTCAGGATAAAAGCGCAGTTGGCAGTTTTCTACTAAAAAACTGAGATGAACAAGATCCATCTGATTAAAAGGTGGATGTTTTTGCAAGAACTCCAGCGTGCCTTGGATATTTTGTTGCACCGCGCTGCGGCCCGTTTTTGCAAAGGCTTCACTTTTGCTCATGAAACACACTCCTAGTCAGATTAGCCATCTTATTTTTTTAAGCGAACAGCGCCTATTGGACGTAAGTTTGAAAACATTCCAAACAGTCAACTAAAAATATTGGCTATTTTTATTATTAATAGCTGAGCATATTACAGGATTATTCAATTTATATTGAATTGAATTTTCATTGCTAAAACAAAAAAACCGCCCGAAGGCGGTTTTTTTGTTGGAACAGCCTATCGCTTACAGGTTGCAGCCATGCTTAGCTTTAAACTCACGACGACGACGGTGCAAAATCGGCTCAGTGTAACCATTGGGTTGTTCACGGCCTTGCAGTACCAGCTCCAAAGAGGCTTGGAACGCAATGCTCTCGTCAAAGTTCGGTGCCATGTTGCGGTACTGTGGGTCACCTGCGTTTTGGCGGTCAACCACTTCAGCCATGCGCTGCATAGTTTCTACGATTTGCTCCTCGGTGACAATACCGTGACGCAACCAGTTGGCCATGTGCTGGCTGGAAATACGCAAAGTTGCGCGGTCTTCCATTAAGCCCACATCATTGATGTCGGGTACCTTGGAGCAACCCACACTCTGCTCAACCCAGCGTACAACATAACCCAGGATGCCCTGTGCGTTGTTGTCCAGCTCGTTCTGAATCTCTTCAGGAGTCCAATCTGTATTCGGCGCTAAAGGAATGGTCAGGATGTCATCCAAAGAAGCGAACTGACGCTTCTTCAGCTCTTCCTGGCGAGCAAACACGTCCACTGCATGGTAGTGCAGAGCGTGCAAAGTGGCTGCAGTGGGTGAAGGAACCCAAGCGGTGTTAGCACCGGCTTTTGGGTGACCAATTTTCTGCTCAACCATGTCAGCCATCAAGTCAGGCATGGCCCACATGCCTTTACCAATTTGCGCAACGCCAGACAGGCCTGTTGCCAGACCCACATCAACGTTCCAGTCTTCGTAGGCAGCAATCCACTTTTCAGCGCGCATGGCTGTTTTACGAACCATTGGCCCTGCTTCCATGGAAGTGTGAATCTCATCACCGGTGCGGTCTAAGAAACCTGTGTTAATAAAGACCACACGCTCTTTGGCAGCAGCGATACAGGCTTGCAGGTTGACTGTGGTGCGGCGCTCTTCATCCATGATGCCCATTTTTAGCGTGTTGCGCTCTAAGCCGAGAACATCTTCGGTACGTGCAAACAGCTCATCAGCAAAAACCACTTCTTCTGGGCCATGCATTTTCGGCTTAACGATATACACACTGCCCGTGCGGCTGTTTTTACGGGTGGTGTTGCCTTTTAGATCATGAATAGCAATCAAGCTGGTGAATAAAGCGTCCATGATGCCTTCTGGCATCTCATTACCTTGCTCATCCAAGATTGCTGGGTTGGTCATCAAGTGACCAACGTTACGCACAAACAACATGGAACGACCCGGTAAGGTCAAAGTGCTGCCATCCAGTGCGCTGTACTCACGATCGGGATTCATGGCACGGGTAAAGGTTTTGTCGCCTTTAGTGATGCTCTCAGTGAGATCACCTTTCATCAAACCTAACCAGTTTTTATAAACTAGGGTTTTGTCTTCAGCATCCACTGCAGCAACGGAGTCTTCACAGTCCATAATGGTGGTAATGGCTGCTTCAACTAAAACATCTTTAACACCAGCTGCATCGGTTTTGCCGATTGGGCTGCTGGCATCAATTTGAATTTCAAAATGCAGACCATTATTTTTTAATAACACCGTGCTCGGTGCTGCTGCATCACCCTGATAACCAACCAGCTGTGCATCATCACGTAAACCTGTATTGCTGCCGCCTTTTAGGCTAACCAGCAGTTTACCTTGCTCAATGCGGTAACCTGTTGCATCAGCGTGCGAGCCTGCTGCTAAAGGTGCTGAGGTGTCTAAGAAGTCACGGGCGTAAGCAATTACTTTTTCGCCACGGACAGGGTTATATGCTTTGCCTTTCTCTGCACCGTCTTCTTCACTGATCACATCAGTGCCATACAAGGCGTCATACAAAGAACCCCAACGCGCATTGGCAGCGTTGAGTGCAAAACGTGCGTTAGTTACAGGAACCACCAACTGCGGTCCTGCCATACGAGCAATTTCGTCGTCAACATTTTGTGTGCTGGCTTGAAAATCTGCTGCTTCTGGCAGCAAGTATCCAATGTCTTGCAGGAAAGCTTTATAAGCGTCTGCATCATGAGCTTGGCCCTTACGTGCAAGGTGCCACTCATCTATTTGTGCTTGTAAGGCATCACGTTTTTCTAGCAGGGCACGGTTTTTCGGTGCGAGATCTTTTAACACCTGGGTTGCGCCTTCCCAGAACTGCTCTGCAGTCAATCCAGTTCCTGGAATAGCTTCGTTGTTAACGAAGTCATATAAAACCTTGGCGACCTGCAGGCCACCGACTTGAACGCGTTCAGTCATTTTTGCCTCACTCTGCTTGGGAAAAAGCCTTAAATAAGAATGGCCATAATAGCCATGTAGTGCATACAGATAAATACTACATGAATATTTATAAAATATCAGAGGGAAAATGGACAGAGCGCTTTTAGTCTTAAGGCTAAAAAATAAAAAAACTCCAAGCCTCACGGGGGGATGAGAGGCTTGGAGTGTAAACCCGGACACCTAGGGGAAGGTCCGGAATCTGCCAACATAACAACACATCAAAGAGTGTCTACAACGGCTTCCTTTGCCATTCAAATACTCTGACCGGCGAGTATAAATTTAGTTCCATCAGTCGTCTCAATTATTTTTAATGGGCTTCATCCCAGTTATCCCCCAGTCCAGCCTCAACGATTAAAGGCACATCAATATCAGCGCCAGCACTCATGAGTGGGAGCAAACCGGCCTTGAGTTCCTCCACCTGATCCTCGCGCACCTCTAAGACCAATTCGTCATGCACCTGCAAAATCACCCGTGCATCCAAACCGGTGTCTGCTAACCACTGGTCCACGGTAATCATCGCCCGCTTAATAATGTCGGCGGCACTGCCTTGCATGGGTGCGTTGATCGCGGTGCGCTCTGCCCCTCTACGTACATGGGGGTTACGCGCTTTGATTTCCGGTAAATATAGGCGGCGGCCAAATAGGGTTTCCACATAGCCTTGCTCACGGGCTTGCTCACGGGTGCGTTCCATATAGTCTTGTACGCCGGGATAACGGGCAAAGTATCGGTCCATATACATTTGCGCTTCCGCACGCTCACTACCAATTTGTTTGGCCAAACCGTGGGCACTCATGCCATAAATCAAACCGAAGTTAATGGCTTTAGCATTGCGCCGTTGATCGCTGGTGACCTCATCTAAGGGCACGCCAAACACTTCAGAGGCGGTGGCACGGTGCACATCGCGGTCATTGCGGAAAGCATCTAACAAGCCAGGGTCTTGAGCCAAGTGCGCCATAATCCGTAACTCAATTTGTGAGTAGTCCGCGGCCAGTAGTTTATATCCTTCAGGGGCAATAAAGGCTTGGCGAATGCGGCGCCCTTCAGCGGTACGCACTGGAATATTTTGCAGGTTGGGATTGCTGGACGATAAACGCCCAGTGGCAGTCACTGCCTGATGATAATTGGTGTGGATGCGTCCAGTGAGCGGATTGATTTGCTCTGGCAGACGGTCGGTATAGGTGCTTTTTAGTTTGCTTAAACTGCGGTACTCCATCAGCAAGACTGGCAGTTCGTGACCTTGCTCAGCCAATTCAGATAACACTGCTTCTGCGGTACTGGGCTGGCCTTTGGCGGTTTTCGCAAGCACTGGCAAGCCAAGCTTTTCGTATAAAATAACCCCCAGTTGTCTGGGTGAAGCTAAGTTAAACTCTTCACCGGCAATGGCAAAAGTCTGGCGTTCCAGCTCAGTGAGCTTTTCCGCTATTTCTAAGCTTTGCTGGCCCAGCAAGTGCGCATCAACCAAAGCACCGTAGCGTTCAATACGTGCCAAGACTGGCATCAGCGGCATTTCGATGTCATCCAACACCGTGACTAAGCTTGGTACTGCTTGCAGTTCTTCTTGCAAGCGATTGTGCAAGCACAGGGTGATTTCTGCATCTTCAGCGGCATAAGGCCCAGCCACCGCTAAATCCACTTGATCAAAGGTCAGCTGTTTGGCGCCTTTACCAGCCACCTCGGCAAAACTGATGGTGCTGCGATTTAAATAGCGCAGTGCCAAACTGTCCATATCGTGGCGCGTGGCCGTGGAGTTGAGCACATAGGATTCCAGCATGGTGTCATAGTTGACCCCCTGCACGGCAATATCATAGCGAGCTAACACATTAATATCGTATTTGCCGTTTTGGCAGACTTTAATAATCTCAGGATTTTCTAAAATAGGTTTAAGTGCAGCCAGCACCATCGCTTGGTCAAGCTGCTCAGGCACTCCCATATAACTGTGGGCGAATGGTACATAGGCGCCCTCACCTTCCTGCAACGCAAAAGAAATGCCGACAAGTTGTGCCTGCTGAGCATCGAGGCTGGTGGTTTCAGTATCAAAGGCGAATAACTTGGCCTCTTGCAAACGCTGCAACCAATGCTTAAACGCATCTTCGCTGAGCAAGGTTTGGAAATCGCGCTCCACTTCAGCCGCTTGTTCTGCGGCACCCTGCAACAATTCTTCATGCCAGGCTCTAAACTCTAAGCGCTGGTATAACTCCAACAACAATTCATGATTGGCGGGCTGCATTTGCAATTCATCAATATCCAGCTCCAGCTCAACATCGGTTTTAATGGTGGCTAAACGTTTAGATAAATACGCCACTTCGCGGTGCTCTTCGAGACGAGCCCCTAAGGTTTTTGCACCACGAATCGGCAAGCTGGCCACCTGTTCGAGATTGGCATAAATCCCGTCCATGCCGCCTGCAATGCCAGTCAGCAAACCCAACGCAGTTTTCTCACCCACTCCAGGCACGCCGGGAATATTGTCGGACTTGTCACCCATCAGAGCGAGATAATCGATGATCAGCTCAGGACCCACACCAAACCTTTCCACCACCCCGGCACTGTCCATGACAGTGTCATTCATGGTATTCACCAAGGTCACATGCCCATTGACCAGTTGTGCCATATCTTTATCGCCGGTGGAAATCACCACTTCACGCTCAGCTAAGGTGCTGCTTTTCGCTAGGGTGCCAATCACATCATCCGCTTCAACACCTTCAACACACAAAAAAGGAAAACCCATGGCCTGCACACACTCATACAGCGGTTCAATTTGCAGGCGCAGGTCATCGGGCATCGGCGGCCGCTGGGCTTTATACTCGGCGTACATTGCATCGCGAAATGTCGGACCTTTGGCGTCAAATATCACCACCACCACACTGTCCGGGTACTGTCCTTGCAAGCGGCGCAGCATACTCAACACCCCCCTCACTGCACCCGTGGGTGCGCCAGTGGAGGTCATCAGCGGCGGCAGCGCATGGAATGCTCGGTACAAATAAGAGGAACCGTCAACCAAAACGAGAGGAGCTTGAGACATACGGGTAATCAACCTTAAGTAAACACAACTGAATAATAATCAAAATAACTTGCGAAATAGCATACAGGCAAACAGCTGTAGCGCCCAATTTAGACTGCCTAGAGCCTGCAGCGTGCAGTAGTTTTTGTTAGCATGAGTCACAAGTAGCACGCGCCCGCTAAGTGTTTTCCACTTTAGGGAAACGCGGCAACAGCATTCAACACTACTGCTTTAACTGCAGTAACCCTAGCTAGGAGTATTTATGAGTAAAAAACTTGATAGTGATGCATTGCACGCCCTGAAAATTGCTTTCAGCTATATGCCCAATGCCATTGAAGTCACCCAATATGAATACGGCGAGCGTTATAAAGTGGTGCTTGAGCACATTGAGACCGTTAAAGAAATACTGCTGATCAACGATGTTGATCCTGATGAAGTGTACGGTGAAATTCACCCCGAGCAGAGTCCAAATTCATTTTACTGAACCCAGCATTCTTGCGCTTAATCAAGTTTCCTTAAAATTTCTATGTTGCCCATGCGGCTGCTCTGGCACAGTATTGTTTCACTGTGCTATCAGCGCATTCAGCGATCATGCAGTAGTTATGATCTCAGCCTAACCAGCAAAAAAGAAGGGCATCATTATGACCGACCTCTGGCTTCCTTCACTGACCACCGCCACCCCGCAAGAAGGCTTTGAGCTGGCGATAACCCTAAGCCGACGCGGAGTAAAATACACTCAACCGGATATGGAAAAACTTAAGGCATTGCGTGCTGATTATGCAGAATCAGCCGATGGTTTAACCGCAGCATCGCAAGTGATCGCCATTAACTTTCAGACCATTGCCGCTGCTAATAATTACTGGCGCACTTAACAGGCGATGAGTCAGCATGTTGTTGACTCAGCACAGCGCCACTGATCAACCCCTTCACCCAAGCGACACTATCAGTAGCTTGGGTGAAGCGCTTAACCCACCAAGGCACCAGCAACTCAGCAGCTCTGCCGCAGCAGTCGCGCAACGGTTACAGCTACTTGGTTGCCTGCTGCTGAATATCTGCCCACACCTGAGCATCCAATACACCTAAATCGTACTGCGCTTGGGCAATCCATTCAAAGGCGCGCTGGTTTAAGTCAGCGATGGCTGGCGAACCCTCTCCATCGGGGTACAGTGCTGGGCCAATCACCACTTCAATCCTTCCGGGCTTTTTCCCCCAGCCTTCTTTCGGCCAAAATAATCCAGCGTTATGGGCAATGGGCAACACTGGCAAACCGGCATTCACCGCTAACGCAGCACCGCCACGGGAAAATCTGCCGATTTGGCCCGCCGGCACTCGGGTGCCCTCAGGAAAGATTAATAGCCAGCAATTCTGCTCTAAGCGCTCGGCACCTTGCTTAGCTAACTGCTTTAAAGCCTGCTTAGGGCTGCTGCGATCAATGGCAATGGGTTTAAGTAAAGCCATCGCCCAGCCAAACACCGGTATATACAACAGCTCTTTCTTTAGCACTTGGCTCAAAGGCTCAAAATAAGTGGATAAGAAAAAGGTTTCCCAGGTGCTTTGATGTTTAGCGAGGATCACACAGGGCTCACTGGGTATATTTTCCATACCTGTTACGCGGTAATCCAAGCCGATTACATATTTTGCTAACTCCACCGCATAGCGGCCCCAATACACGTTAATAAAACGATAGCGGGCTGGAAAAGATAAAAAGGGTCCAATGATTAAACAAAACGGCAACCAAGCCAGCGCGCCTAAACCCAGCAAAAAGTAAAATAGAACAATACGTAAGCGGTAGAGCGCCGTCATAGTTTTACCTTTAGCCTATAAGATGATCAGCAACTGCTGATAAGTCAGCAAATATTTTAGTATGTTCTGGCAAGGCCCTGCTGCGCGCTTGCTCACCGTTACCTGTACAGACCAGTACCGGTTGCGCCTGCACCGCCACGGCAGCTTCTAAATCACGCAGGCTATCGCCGACAAACCAGACACCGTGCAAGCTCACTTGATAATAGTCTGCAATTTGCTCAAGCAGCCCAGCCTTAGGCTTACGGCATTGGCACCCATCATCGGGGCCATGGGGGCAATAGGTAATCAACCCCATGTGGCCGCCACGTTTTTGCACCTCATCCCGTAAGGTTTGGTGCATGGCTTCTAAAGTTGGCACACTGTAATAACCACGGGCTAAACCCGATTGATTAGTGGCCACCGCCACCGTCCAGCCGGCGCGACTGAGCCGCGCAATAGCATCCAGTGCTCCGGGCAAGGCAATCCATTCATCAACACTTTTAATATAGTCAACTGAGTCGTGATTAATCACACCATCACGATCAAGCACTATGAGTTTCATAGGTGATCCTTAAACGGGGGTGAACCTAACCAAAGTTAAGCTCACCAATGTTATGCAGACCTTTAATCCAATACAGAAACATCAGCTACACCTAAGAACAGGTTACGCAGCTGTGCCAATAATGCATGGCGATTGGCGCGCACCGCCTCATCATCCACATTGACTAGCACCGCCGTGAAGAAGGCATCCACCGGCTCATCTAAACTGGCGAGACGGGTTAAGGCTTCAGTGTATTGGCGGTTTGCTGCTAAAGGTTCAACGGCCTGCAAGGCTTTCTGTAGCGCGGCATACAAAGCAAACTCAGCGGGGCTATCAAAATAGCTGGCATTAATACTCACCGGCTGTGCAGCGCCGTCTTTGCCAAGCAAGTTAGTCACCCGTTTATTGGCTGCTGCCAAAGCTTGTGCTGCAGGCAAGGCGCGGAAATTCTGTACCGCCTGCACCCGCTGCTCAAAATCCAGTGGCGACATGGGGTGCACCGCGCGTACTGCTTGATAAACCGCCACATCAATACCGGCATCTTCATAGCGGGCACGTAAACGGTCAAAAATAAAGTCTTGTACCTGCTCTGCAAGACCAGTGCTGTCGATTTTCTCGCCGTACTGGGCAATCGCCATAGCTACCAGCTCAGCCAGATCAATATCCAGCTCTTTTTCAATCAGAATGCGCAAAATCCCTAAGGCAGCACGGCGTAAGGCATAAGGATCGCGGCTACCGGTGGGTAGCATACCAATCCCGTAAATACCCACCAGGGTGTCCAGCTTATCCGCCACCGCCAATGCCGCTCCGGTTAAAGTACTGGGCAGCTCAGCGCCAGCACCTCGGGGCATATACTGCTCATTCAAAGCTAAAGCTATATCACCAGGCTCGTTATCGTTTTTCGCATAGTAGTAACCGGCAACCCCCTGCATCTCAGGGAACTCAGTGACGATTTCTGTGGCCAAATCACACTTGGACAATAAACCAGCGCGGGCTGCATGCTCGGTATTGCTGCCAATTTTGCTAGCAATAAAGGCGGCTAAAGTGGAGACCCGCAGCGCTTTATCGTAAACCGTACCCAGCTGTGCTTGGAACACCACCGAACGCAGGCGCTCATTGAAACTCTCCAAGGGCACTTTTTGGTCTTGCAAATAGAAGAATTCAGCATCGGTTAAGCGCGGACGAATCACTTTTTCATTACCGGCAATCACTTGCTGCGGGTCTTTACTCTCGATATTGGCGACGGTGATAAAACGCGGCAACAAGGCACCTTCAGCGTCCAGCAAGCAGAAGTACCTTTGGTTATCTTGCATGCTGATAATCAAGGCCTCTTGCGGCACCTCTAAGAAGTGCTCTTCAAAGGAGCAAACTAACGGCACCGGCCACTCCACCAACGCAGTGACTTCATCCAGCAATGCAGCAGGAGCAATAGCAGTGCCTTGTTGTTCAGCGGCCAACTCTTTGACGCGTTTCTCAATCAGGTTACGGCGCTCAACAAAGTCCACCAGCACATAAGCGTTGCGCAAGGCTTGCACATAATCACTGGGCTGCTGTAACACCACCTCTGTATTGTGATGGAAACGGTGGCCACGGGAGGCACGTCCTGCGGTTTGCGCCAAAATGGTGCAGTCCACCACATCTTTGCCATACAGCATCACTAACCACTGAGTGGGCCGCACAAATTCTTCCTTGCGCGCTCCCCAACGCATGCGCTTAGGAATTGGCAAGTGCTCTAACGATTGTTCAACAATGCCCGGCAGCAACTCCACTGTGGCCTGACCAACAATATGCTGCTCAAAACGCAACTTAGCGCCACTGCGATCAATTTTGCTGATGTCCACTCCGCATTTGCGCGCAAAACCCAAACCGGCTTTAGTGGGCTCGCCATCCTCAGCAAAAGCAACCTGCACGGGCGGCCCATCAATCATTTGCGTACGGTCTTCTTGACGCTCCAGCAAACCTTCAATTAATACTGCTAAACGGCGCGGTGCGGCATACACCTGCACATCACCGTGACTTAAACCGGCATCCTTAAGACCTTTTTGGATGCCGTCACGAAATGCACTGGCTAAAGTTCTGAGGGCTTTTGGGGGTAGCTCTTCGGTACCCAACTCCACTAAAAAGTCATGCGCACTCATTCTTCAATCTCCAACTTTGCCAATACTTCATCACGTAATGCTTGAGGTGCCATGGGGAAACCCAGCTTGGCACGTTTTTCCAAATAACTTTGTGCCACAGCCCGCGCCAAAGTACGCACGCGCAAAATATAACGCTGACGCTCAGTCACCGAAATCGCCCGGCGAGCGTCCAACAAGTTAAAAGTATGGGAGGCTTTTAGCACCATTTCATAACTGGGGAGTGGTAGGTTTAAAAGACTTAAACGATTGGCTTCGCTCTCAAAGTAGTCAAACTGCTCAAACAGCTTTTCAACATTGGCGTGCTCAAAGTTATAAGTGGACTGCTCCACTTCGTTTTGATGGAACACGTCGCCGTAGGTGACAGTGCCAAAAGGACCATCGGTCCAGACCAAGTCATAGACAGAGTCAACCCCCTGCAAGTACATGGCTAAACGCTCTAGACCATAAGTGATCTCACCGGTTACCGGATAGCATTCAATACCCCCCACCTGCTGAAAATAGGTGAACTGGGTGACTTCCATACCATTGAGCCACACTTCCCAACCTAAACCCCAAGCACCCAAGGTGGGGGATTCCCAGTTATCTTCCACAAAACGCACATCGTGCACTAATGGGTCGACACCAATGTGACGCAAAGAATCTAAAAACAGCTCTTGAATATTGTCTGGGTTGGGCTTGAGCACCACTTGGAACTGATAATAATGTTGCAAGCGGTTGGGGTTATCGCCGTAACGGCCATCGGTAGGACGACGGGAAGGTTGCACATAAGCGGCATTCCAGGTTTCAGGACCTAAGGCGCTTAAAAAAGTTGCGGTGTGGAAGGTACCAGCACCCATTTCCATGTCGTAGGGTTGCAGCACCACACAGCCCTGCTCAGCCCAAAAGCTCTGCAAGGCGAGAATCAGATCTTGGAAGGTACGCACAGCGGCGGTTGATTGGGTCACGTTATATATCCACGATTAAAGATGGGCAGAAAGTATTGGAGTATACCCAAAAACAGTGATTTCCGCAGTGCCCATTCTTGATTAATGCTGCGACCCGCCTGAGCGTTAGTGTTTAGCACGGAATAACCTGCAACAGGGTCCTTTAACTGACACCAGCAGCCCAGCCTTTGCTGACTGCTCAGCAGCGCTTAAGCACACTGACTTAAACGCCATGACTGTCACTTGACCCACTCGGGCAAACCCTCTACAAGTAAGTTTACTTCAATCGCTGGCGAGTTGAGCTATGCCCCAAAACACCCCAATCAGTACCTTGCCTGAGCTGCTTAGCACACAACAACAAGCGTTTCAGGCGCAACCCATGCCCAGTGCTGAGCAGCGCATTGAGTGGCTGCAAGGGTTACGCACGCTGCTCGCCAACCAACAACAGCAATTAGCCCAGGCCATCAGTGCCGACTTTAGCCACCGCAGCCAGCATGAAACTCTATTAGCCGAGCTGATGCCCAGTCTTGATGGTATTGACTATGCCTGCAAGCGTATTAAGCGCTGGATGAGACCTGCACGGCGCAAAGTCGGCTTGGCTTTTCAGCCAGCTCGCGCACAAGTGGTGTATCAACCGCTTGGTGTAGTAGGGGTGATTGTGCCCTGGAATTATCCGTTATTTTTAAGCATCGGCCCATTAACTGGCGCTCTAGCCGCAGGCAATCGGGTGATGATCAAAATGAGCGAACACACCCCGCGCACCGCACAGTTATTAAAAGACCTATTAGCACAAATTTTCCCTGAAGATTTAGTGTGTGTCGTTCAAGGCGAAGCCGATGTGGCCGCAGCTTTTGCTGAGCTGCCTTTCGATCATTTATTGTTCACAGGTTCAACCCAGGTAGGCAAACGAGTGATGCGTGCCGCGGCAAAGAACCTGACCCCTGTCACCTTAGAACTGGGCGGTAAATCGCCGGCTATTATTGACAGTGACATCCCCCTAACCGACGCTGCTGAACGCATTGCCTTTGGTAAAATGGTCAATTCAGGGCAAACCTGCGTGGCCCCTGATTATATATTGGCCCCGGAAAACAAGGTTGACGAGCTGGTTAGTGCGCTGCGCAACAGTGTGCTCAAGCTTTACCCAAAGCTTATCGATAACCCTGATTACACGGCGATTATTAACTCGCAACAGCAACAGCGTTTGCAAGCTACAGTGGCAGATGCCGTTGAACTGGGTGCTGAAGCCATTGTCATTCATGATGAAGGGCAAGGCCAACGCTTACCACTGACGTTACTGCTCAACGTCACTGATGAGATGCGGGTGATGCAAGAGGAAATCTTTGGGCCCATTTTGCCCGTTATCAGCTATCAAACCCTCGATGATGCCTTAGCTTATGTTGCTGAGCGGCCACGCCCCTTAGCCTTGTATTATTTCGGCTATCAGCGCGATCAACAACAGCATGTGCTGCATAACAGTCACGCTGGCGGGGTGTGCATCAATGACACTTTACTGCATGTGGCACAAGATGACTTACCCTTTGGCGGCATCGGCCCATCTGGCATGGGGCACTATCACGGCCATGAAGGTTTCTTAACCTTTAGCCACAGTAAAGCGGTGTTTAGCAAGCAACGTTTTAACGCTGCCAAACTGATTTATCCACCCTACGGTGGCTGGCTGCAAAAGCTGATTTTAAAGTTCTTTTTACGTTAATAGCCGAGGCCAGCATGTCACACAACCACCCCAGCTCTGAGTTGTCGCGCCGCGGCTTTCTTAAGTTCAGTGCCATTTCTGTAGCCACCTTAAGTGCACTCAGTTTAACCGCCAGCCTCAGCGGCTGCAGCAGTGAACAAGCCAGCAACGGTTTTAGGGTATTACGCCGCACTGACGTAGGTTTGCTCAGTGCAATTTTGCCGGTACTTTACCAAGGCGCCAGCCGTTCAAACTCAGTTACAGACCCGCAAACTGCACTGCACAACAGCTTACAAGCCATCGATAACAATCTGGCCTACTTCTCTCCGGCTATGCGCAAACTCACTCTGCAACTGTTCGATGTTTTAAATAACCCCTTAACCCGCGGCCCACTCACAGGGATTTGGCAGGGCTGGGAACAGGCCTCTATAACTCAGATTCAAAGCTTTTTACAGCGCTGGGAAAACAGTCGCTTGAACTTACTAAAAATGGGCCATAACGCCCTGCTGCAACTGGCGATGCTGGCCCATTACGGTCAACCAGAAGCTTGGCAGCACTGTGGTTACCCGGGTCCGCCACTCCTGCAGTAACTGTTCACCGGTCATTGAACCCATCAATAACAATAAAAATGAGAGTTGCTATGTCCATTCCCGACCCTTTTTTACAAGGCATTGCCAACGGCTGGCAGGTGCACAACGCCTCCCTGCTTGAGGATAATCTACAGCTGGAAGCTGATGTGGTGATTGTCGGCAGTGGTGCCGGCGGTGCAACCAGCGCTGAACTGTTAAGTGCGGCGGGTGTGCGGGTACTTATTGTGGAAGAAGGCCCATTGCGCACCAGTAGCGATTTTAAAATGCAAGAGCCCGATGCCTACACCCAGCTCTACCAAGAGGGTATGGGGCGCATGAGTAAAGATGGCGCCATTACCATTATGCAAGGGCGTGCCGTAGGTGGCACCACTTTGATTAATTGGACCTCCAGTTTTCGCACGCCGCCACAAACACTCAAGCACTGGGCCCGCGAGCACGCAGTCAGCGGCTTAGATCAAACCACTTTACAGCCGTGGTTTGAGCGCATGGAACAGCGCCTCGGAGTCAGCCCTTGGCTGGTGCCGGCCAATCCGAACAATGAAGTGATTAAACGAGGGTGCACTGCGCTGGGCTTGGACTGGGCAGTGATTCCACGCAATGTCCGCGGCTGTGCCAACTTAGGCTATTGCGGCATGGGCTGCCCAATTAACGCCAAACAATCCATGCTGGTGACCAGCATTCCAGCCAGTCTAAATAAAGGTAGCAAGCTGCTTTACTTAGCCCGCGCTGAACGTTTGCAAATCAGCCAAGAGCGTGTGCAACACCTTGAGTGCCATGCTTTAGATGCCCACGGCGTGGAGCGCACTGGGCGGAAAATCACCATTCATGCTAAACATTATATTCTGGCCGGCGGCGGTATCAACACACCAGCCATCTTATTGCGCTCCAAAGCCCCTGACCCCTACCGCCTGTGTGGCAAACGCACCTTTTTGCACACCACCAATTTTTCTGCGGCGCAATTTGCCGAACCTATAAATCCTTTTTATGGTGCGCCACAATCCATTTATAGTGACCACTATCAATGGCGCGGTGGCAGCAGCGGACCCATGGGCTACAAACTGGAAGTGCCACCACTGCACCCTGCATTTGCTGCAACTATTCTTGGCAGCTATGGAGAGGTCAATGCTCAGCGTATGGCGCAACTGCCACACACCCAGATGATGATCGCCCTGATGCGCGATGGTTTTCATCCACACAGCGCCAGCGGTACCGTGGAATTACGCAGTGATGGCAGCCCTGTACTGGATTACTCAATGACCCCTTACACTTGGGAGGGCATTCGCCGCGCCTATCACAGCATGGCGGAAATACAGTTCGCCGCCGGTGCGCAACGGGTTTTGCCGGTACATGCTGATGCTGATTATGTCACCAATTTACAGCATGCAAAAAAGCTGATTGACCGCTTAGACTTAACCTTATATCGTGTGCGTTTAGGCAGCGCCCATGTTATGGGTGGCTGCGCCATGAGCGACGACCCTAAACTAGGCGTCACCAACAGCTTAGGTGTACACCATCAGCTGGACAATCTATCCATTCATGATGGTTCACTATTTCCAACCAGCATTGGCGCCAACCCACAGCTTTCTATATACGCGCTGTGCGCTCTTCTAACTGAACAACTACTGCAGCGACTGGCTGCTTAAAAGCACATAAAACCAGCCATCCAATGGCCACTATATCTATGGGCGCTTAAACTGACGGCTCTACTCTAGGATTTTCCCCAGAGAGCTGATATTCATTATAAGTACGCCTTGTCTACGCTTACCGAGTGAGATGCTGTATGTACGTTTGGAGTTCATTTAAATCTCTGTATTTCGCCACTTTATTGATGTTATTGGGCTCAGGCTTATTGAGCACCTACTTAGCCCTGCATGTGGCAGAACGGGCGGACGGCATCTGGGTCGGTGCGCTAATGACCTGCTTTTACTTAGGCTTGGTGCTGGGTGGCAAGCTGGGCCACCGTTTGATTGCTCGGGTCGGCCATATTCGTACTTATGTGGCCAGTGCCGGCATTGTCACCGCAGCGGTTATTTTACATGGTTTAACTGAAAGCTTACCGGCTTGGCTGGCCCTGCGTTTTGTGGTGGGATTGGGCATGATGTCCATGTATATGGTGTTGGAAAGCTGGCTCAATGAGCAAAGCACTTCTGAAGAGCGCGGCATGGTGTTTGCTGGCTATATGATTGCCTCTTATACCGGCTCGGTATTAGGGCAAATGGTGTTAGTGGCTTTACCCACCCTTGATATGACTTTGCTGCTGCTGATCGCCCTGTGTTTTTCGTTATGTTTGGTACCAGTGGCTTTAACCCGCCGTATTCACCCGGACCCTTTGCATCCAGCGCCTTTGGAGTTTCGCTATTTCTTTAAGCGAGTCCCCATCTCCATGTATACCACCCTCGCTGCCAGCGCCATGGTCGGTGCTTTTTATGGTTTGGCGCCACTGTATGCCAGCCGTATCGGCCTACCCACCCAGATGGTGGGTTTATTTATGGCCACCTGCATAGTTTCCAGCTTACTCGCGCAAATACCTATGGGCTGGTTATCGGACCGTGTTAATCGCCCGAAACTGATACGCTTTTGCAGCGGGCTATTAATGCTGGTTGCGCTGCCCCAGGCGATTTGGAAAGACTTATCCATACTGCTGGTGTTTATTGGCGGCAGCCTCTCGTCTATTTTAATTTTTAGCCTTTATCCGCTGGCGGTGGCTTTCGCCAATGACAATATTGAGGCTGAGAAGCGGGTCTCACTGACTGCAGTGCTGCTCACAGTGTTTGGCTTAGGCGCCAGCATCAGCCCATTGTTAGTGGGCAGCCTGATGAAAACCCTTGGTGCCAATATGCTGTTTGTTTCATTTAGTGTCTTTGCAATTTATATTGCTATACGGGTTCGTCCGCAGGTGATTACCGGCGACACCATCACCGAAGAAGCACCTTTACAGCACATCACCATGCCAGATGGTGTAAGCAGCTCGCCCTTATCTGCAGCCCTTGACCCCCGTGTTGAGGAAAGCCACGTACAAGAGCAGATGCAAGACTGCCCACTCACCGATGTTGCTATGGATTCTGAAGAACAACACTTTTAAACCAGGCTGCGCTCAGCACTCTTGCCGCCCATACTTCAATACAGCTGTCACTGAGCCGCTGTATTGAAGCCTGCGCCATAACCTCTTAAGCCTCTACGGCTTGCCCTGCAAAAACAGTCGTGTTCGCAAAGCCATTGGCCGTTAACTGCAGCAGCATGCGCTCGTTCAGTGGTGGGGCGAATAAAAAGCCTTGGATTAAGTCGCAGCCCATGGCTTGTAACAACTTAAATTGCTCCTGTTCCTCAACCCCTTCGGCCACTGTTTCGAATTGAAAATGGCGCGCCATAGCAATCACAGTGCTGGTTAGGCGCTGATCTTGGGTGTCATTATGCATGTCGGCAATAAAAGTGCGGTCGATTTTAATCACTGAGACTGGCAAGACTTTTAAATACGCCAGTGATGAATAGCCTGTGCCAAAATCATCAATGGCAATGCGCACCCCAGCTGTGGTTAGCTTTTGCAGCTGACGCATGGCCAACTGCATATCTTGCATTAGACCTGACTCTGTGACTTCAACTTCTAAAGCATGGGCCGGCAAACCCGACTGGTGCACGACATCAATCAGCCACTGGGCAAAATCTGGCTGCATCAGCTGCCCGCTGGCCACATTAATGGCCACGGTAAACTCTTCACCCACCAATTGCTGGGCACGCCATCTCACCAAAGCGCTGATAGCCTGCTGCGCCACCCATTTACCTAAACTGATAATCAAACAATTGGCTTCCGCAATTGGAATAAACTCAGCAGGCGAAACCCGCCCAAATACAGGACTGTTCCAACGTAATAAAGCTTCTGCACCACGCACTTGGCCAGTGCGCACATCGACCTTGGGCTGGTACTGTAAATACAATTCATGGTTGTCCACTGCGGTATGCAGCGCATCACTGAGTTGATTTTTACGTCGCAACGCCTCTTCTAAAACTTGGTCATAGGCTTGCCACTGATTATCAGCTGCTGGTAAGGCCACCGCCGCCATTCGCACCACTTGCTCTGGAGTGCGCTCAGTTTTTACTCCACTGACCCCTATCCGTGCCCGCACATGGACACTCCATTGCTTGATTTGTACAGGGTCTTGAATAGCCTCAATGAGGCGCTGGGCAATCTGCTCAATACTGAAGCCATGCTGCCCGCGATCATATAAGAGCACCCACTTATCGGTGCTCCACACCCCAAGCAGCGTCAACGGTAATTCTGAGAGCTGTTGAATGTACTCAGATAGTGCGCAAAGGGTTTGATCCATAATTTCATAACCATGCAAGCGACCAATTTCGTCCAGTCCTTCCAGCGCTATAAAAAATGTCAGCATATCGCTTTGCGCAGCGCGCGCTTGAGCCAGAACGTCTAAAATCACGCTGCGATTTGGCAAAGCCGTGATCGGATCTTGCCGCGAAAGAATACTCAATTCTTGAGTACGTTCTGCGACCAGCTCTTCCAGCACAGCGGCTTGCTCTGTGCGCGCATTAAGTAAGCGCTGTAATTGCAAGGTGTTATGAATGCGCTGTAATACTTCAATATGGTTAAAAGGCTTGGTTAAAAAGTCTTGGGCTCCCAGTTCTAACGCTTGATAACGGGTCGCCTCATCAATTTGTGCAGTCAGCACAATGACTGCCGGCACATCCTCTGCCCACTGCTCATTGAGTCGCGCCAGTAACTCTAAACCACTAAGGCTAGGCATACGAATATCCAGCAGAATCAAGTCTGGACGTTGCTGAGCGACCCGCGCTTCCACCAATAAAGGGTCTGAGATGCCTGCAACTTTGCAGTAGCCCTCATCCCCTAACAAGTCCATCAACAACTCAATGTTAACTGGATTGTCATCCACCACTAAAATATCAGCAGTGCTAAATTGCGCGCGTAGAGCAGTCATAGCCTTTCCTGCTGTAAGAGTAGTTGTTGAATATGGGCTGACAGTTCAGCAAGATTAAAGGGTTTACTGTAAAAACCAGCCACACCTAAGGATTGAGCTTGCCGCTTATCTTGACTAGAGCAACTGGCGGAAATCACCACTATAGGTATTTCAGCGGTCAGCGGATTATTTTTCAACATGCGAGCCACGTACAAACCATTCATATCTGGCAAATCAAGATCCAATAAAATCAAGTGAGGCTGTTCTGAACATGCAATTTCAAAACCTGCTTCTGCTGACGCTACACACTGTAACGCCACCCCCGGCAACGTTGCGCAAAGCTCATGTAATAAACGCTGATTTTCAGGGTTGTCTTCAATGTACAGCAGCTGATAGCGCTTATCTTCATCCTGCAACTGCTGCATAACAGGCTCAAGGGCCGGTGTGCGGGGTTCACTGGGCATGCTTTCGGTAATACATGGCAGGGTAAAACTAAAGGTGCTGCCCTCCCCCTCTTTGGACTGCACAGCTATATCGGTACGCATTAAACGCGCCAACTTGCGGGTGAGTGCTAAACCCACTCCACTGCCTTCAATAGCGCTGTTTTCTGCCCCGAGACGATTAAAGGGTTCAAAGAGACTGTCAATTTTTTCTGCAGCAATACCAATCCCACTGTCAATCACACTAAAATGCACCTGCTGATCAATTAACTCACAGCGCAAAAGCACTGTGCCAGCGGCTCGATTGTACTTAATTGCATTGCTTAATAAATTGATAAGAATTTGCTTAAGGCGTGTGTAGTCTGCTTCAACAAAATTTTCCTGTAAGCCATTAAGCTGCAGGTGCAGGCTGACATTTTGCTTGTCCGCCAGCGAGCGCACCATCTCTAAACTCCCCTCCACCACTTCTCCCAGTTTCACCGCCTCCAGCGACATTTGCGTATGCCCTGACTCAATTCGCGCCAAGTCCAAGACTTCATTAATCAACTCCAACAAATGCTGGCCGCTGCGTAATATTTGCTCCACCTGACGTTGTTGCCGTTCAGTTAATGCCTGTTTGCTATTAACCAATAATTGCGCAAAACCCAAGATGGCATTGAGCGGGGTGCGCAACTCATGACTCATTGAGGATAAAAATTCTGTTTTAGCTTTACTTGAGCTTTCCGCTAAATCTCGCGCTTTTTTCAACTCTTCGGTAAAGCGCTGTTGCTCATTGAGCTGGCGATATAAGTTAATCAACAAAGCACAGGTTGAGTTAAAAGGTTTCAGCCACTCCACTAAAGCCTCATTATATGCTTGCTTAGCGTTGGCAATGGCGTACATGCCGATCACTTCACCTCGATCAACAATAGGCACGCCAAGGTAGCGATGGATCACTGGGTAGCCGCTTGTTAAGCCTGCCCCCGATGGCTCATTAAGCATGACGGTTTGTCCACCGGCAAACACCTGCCCCAGCATACTGTCCGGGTTGCTCAGCAGCTTCTCACCGCTGCGTAACTGCTGTACCAGCAAGCTGGTGTGCTCATCCCAAGCAATATCGCTGATGGCATGCACTTGCAGGGCAGGTTGAGCATCTTTAGTGACCACTTCGCCAATCAGCGCGTACTCGCTGTGGGTTAAATCTTTTAAGGCTTCTTTTAAAAACTGCCACAGGGTATTGCCTGAAAGTAACGCATGGTAATCAGTTAAGCCGCGGTGCAATACTTGCAGCAGCGCACGCTCTTGTTGCTCACGCTCCCGCGCTGCCGCCACTGCACGCAAATCAGACAGGATGCCAATATATTCACGCTGTTCGGGTAATGATTGCTTGCCATCAGGATCCACCTCACTGACCGCCAAGTGCACCGGAATGTGGGTGCCGTCTTTATGCAGTGCTTCGACTTCGCGACCAATGCCAATCACATTTTTTTTACCGGTGCGCTGATAGTTCTCTAGGTAACCGTCATGCTGCACCGCCCAGCGTTGCGGCATCAACATTTTCACGTTACGCCCCAAAACCTCTTCGCGCTGATAACCGAGCATGCGCAGTGCCGAATCATTTAAATGTAAAACACGCCCGCGCCCATTGATACGCAATATTCCAGCCGCAGCGCCATCAATAATGGCTGCGTAACGGGCTTTGGCTTCATTGCTTTGTTGAGTTTTTAAAGCGAGCTGCACAGTGCGCTCATGGGCGTACAAGAGTTGCTCCGCCTGTCGCGCCAGCAAGGTTAAACGATGCTGATCGGTGGCACTAAATTGTCGCGGCTGGCTATCGATCAAGCATAGGGTGCCAACGTTATAACCCTCTTCTGAGCGAATCGGCATGCCGGCATAAAAACGAATATAAGGTGGTCCTTGCACTAAGGGACTGTGCATAAAGTGTTGATCCAGGTGCGCATCTTCTACAATCAGTAGGCCGTCATGCTCGATTGCACGGGTGCAAAAGGAGCCTTCCCGCGGCAGCTCAGTGCCGTTAAAACCCACTCGTGATTTAAACCACTGGCGACACTCATCCAATAACGACACCCAGACCATTGGCACAGCAAATAAATTGGCGGTGATTTGTGTGAGATTATCAAAGGCAGGGTCAAGCGGGGTGTCTAAAATCTGTAAGCGGCGTAACGCTTGTAAGCGCTGTGTTTCGACCTTTGAGCATGGTGTTTCAAGCATGTAAGACGACCCTCAACAAGCAAAGTTTAACAGCAGCACATAGCGCAGCCGAGCGGATACGCCCCAAGCAAGGCGATTAACAACAGCTGTAAATCCGATCTTTACACTGACTCAATATATAGTTCTGACAAAGGCAGTGCAGGCCTTTAGAATATTAGGCTAATTGTAAGTCATAGTTATTTCAGGCGCAGCTTCTTAGTCAGCGTCTAATCGTAGTATTGTGGGGCTTGCGGCGACGCAAAGCTTTGCTTTAAGTCAGTTACGGGCTGGCTCGCTGCGGTTCAACTGTGCGCTGGCGCTAAATGCTCGGCGCAAAGCCACGCTAAACTAGGCCAGGCTTACACCTGCTGTGAGCTGAGTAAGGCATCAGCGCAGCAAACAATCCAAACAACTTTTGTGAACAATCTGTAAGGATACTCTATGGAATTTGCTCTTTACCTGTTGCTCGGTGCGGCAGCAGGCGTACTGGCTGGTTTATTCGGTGTGGGTGGTGGGCTGATTATCGTACCTGTCTTGGTGTTTAGCTTTAGCGCCCAAGGTTTTGCCCCAGAAATCCTCACCCATTTAGCTGTCGGCACATCACTGGCCACCATTGTTTTCACCTCAAGCAATTCCATTCGTGAGCACCATCGCCGCGGCGCTGTCTTGTGGGGGCTGTTTCGCTGGCTGACTCCAGGCATTTTAATTGGCGCTGCCATCGGTGGACTGACTGCTGCACTGCTGCAAGGCCCTGTACTGCAGAAAATTATTGGCGTGTTTGCCATTTGCATGGCCATTCAGCTTGCACTGAACCTCACCCCAACCTCCACCCGCCCTCTGCCTAAAATACCTGAGCTGATGACTGCTGGCGGGGTCATTGGCTGGGCATCGGCGATTTTTGGAATTGGTGGCGGCTCGTTAACCGTACCCTTTCTGGTTTGGCGCAGTATCCCCATCCAGAAAGCGGTGGCCACCTCAGCAGCCTGTGGTTTTCCAATTGCCTTGGCAGGGGCCATAGTGTTTATGGTGACCGGCTGGCATGAGGCGCAACTGCCGCAGTGGAGTCTGGGTTTTGTTTATTTACCGGCCCTGCTGGGTATTGCATTAACCTCAGTGTTTTTCGCGCGCTATGGTGCCAAACTTGCCCATAAACTGTCACCGCTTTTGTTAAAACGTTTATTTGCTGCGCTACTGGTCATCGTCGGCCTCAGCTTTTTGCTTAATTAAGGACTCAGCATGCTCACTTATCCCAATATTGACCCTGTGGCCATTGCCCTAGGGCCGTTAAAAATACACTGGTACGGGTTAATGTACTTAGTCGGCATTGGCGGTGCATGGTGGTTAGCCAGCCGCCGCTTGCAACGCTTTGACGCCAGCTGGAGCAAAGAAACATTGTCCGACTTAGTTTTTTGGTCGGCCATGGGAGTGATTATCGGTGGGCGTTTAGGCTATGTGTTATTTTACGATCTGGCCGCTTATATCGATAACCCAGCGCTGGTCTTGCGCATCTGGGAAGGCGGTATGTCTTTCCATGGCGGATTTATCGGGGTGATGCTGGCGGTCGGGCTGTTTGGCCGTAAACACAATAAAAGCTTTTTTGAGCTGATGGATTTTATTGCCCCCTTAGTGCCGATTGGTTTAGGCGCAGGACGCATTGGCAACTTTATTAATGCCGAGCTGTGGGGCAAAGCCACGACTGTACCTTGGGCGATGATCTTTCCCACCGACCCAGCGCAACTGGCCCGCCATCCCTCCCAGCTCTATCAGTTTGCCCTAGAAGGTATGGCGCTGTTTGTCATCTTGTGGCTGTACTCACGCAAGCCGCGCCCCACTATGGCCATATCCGGCATGTTTGCCCTGTGTTATGGCCTCTTCCGTTTTATCGTCGAATTTGTCCGTGTCCCCGACCAGCAATTGGGCTACTTAGCCTTTGACTGGCTGACCATGGGCCAAGTGTTGTGCATCCCCATGATTCTCGGCGGTATTGGCTTAATTATTTATGCATACAAGCATCAAGAGGCAACTCAAGCATGAAACAGTATCTCGATTTAATGCGCTATGTGCGCGATCAAGGCGTGGACAAAAGTGACCGCACTGGCACAGGTACGCGCAGTGTCTTTGGTCACCAAATGCGTTTTGATCTCAATGCTGGCTTTCCACTGGTCACTACTAAAAAATGCCATTTAAGGTCCATTATTCATGAGCTGCTGTGGTTTTTGCAGGGCGACACCAATATCAAGTACCTGCAAGACAACGGCGTGCGGATTTGGGATGAGTGGGCCGATGAAAACGGCGACTTAGGCCCAGTGTATGGCTATCAATGGCGCAACTGGCCGACGCCTAACGGTGAGTCCATTGACCAGATCAGCAAGCTGATCGAGATGATTAACAACAATCCAGACTCACGGCGCTTATTGGTGACTGCTTGGAACCCTGCACAGGTGGACGACATGGCGCTACCGCCCTGCCATGCGTTATTTCAGTTCTATGTGGCCAATGGCAAGTTGAGTTGCCAGTTGTACCAACGCTCAGCGGATATTTTTCTTGGTGTGCCCTTTAATATTGCCAGTTATGCGCTGCTGACCATGATGGTGGCGCAGGTCTGTGACCTTGAACTGGGCGACTTTATTTGGAGTGGCGGCGACTGCCATTTGTATGCAAATCACATGCAGCAAGTCGAAGAGCAACTGAGCCGTGAGCCCTTTGCCTTACCCACCATGCGCATCAACCCTGCTGTGAAATCGATTTTTGATTTCACTTTCGAAGATTTTGAACTCTGTGATTACCAAGCCCACCCGCACATTAAAGCGCCGGTCGCGGTATAAACGTCTCAGCGAGGCAGCTGCTTATTCAGTGGGATTCTTTTAAGCTGTTGCTGAATCTGATTTATTTAAAGGACGCCACTGGATGAGTCATGCCA